>Ga0315280_10003972_pt1 | contig 22220 bp, 18 predicted proteins | sample YL17G06_40_MG_FD_203697 | JGI IMG/M metagenome (GOLD analysis project Ga0315280, IMG submission 203697) | Sediment microbial communities from Yellowstone Lake, YNP, Wyoming, USA - YL17G06_40 | ecosystem: Environmental > Aquatic > Freshwater > Lake > Sediment | place: USA: Wyoming | collected...
GGGCTGGAGGAAACGTGAGATAGGAAGGAATTAGGAACCCGTGGTGCAAATCGAAAGAGCACATGTCGGTAACTCTCCTTCTAAGTCTGCGCGCGCCTCACTTCTATCCCGGCGAATGCGGTCGTTTCATTTTATGGGCATTGGTCGTTCTCAATGAAACAGCAATCTTTTCTGGGTATGGAGGCCTCTGTGCATGATCGTTCAAAGGTGCCGCCCTGCCTTCGTCCCGCAAGGCGGGACTACGCGCAGGCAGGTCTAAAGCTTCTCACCCGCCTGTCTGTTCCGTGGTGAGCTTAAATGGTTCTACTTTGAATTACGACGCAGCATCCAGAGGGGAGAGGGATGGGGTGAGGGGGCATCGAGCATGATGTTCCAAATATTTATAGGGCTGTATGAATTGCTCCATAAATGTTAGGAGAAGATTTTTGCCTTGAAAATGTGAGAATTTAATACCAAAAAGCAATTTACAATTTACTTTTTTCATTTTACATTGGAACAGGATTCGCTGTGGATCAAAACCTCAAAGATTTTTATTTTTTCAGTGATTTTTTGAACCGGAAGGTCTATCAATCTCCTGGCCAGAGAGTAGGCAAGATTGCGGATCTCGTTGCCGAGAGGGCAGAACCTTATCCGATGATCATCGGGATCATGATCCAGACAAAAGGGAAGAGGTTTTACCTTCCCTGGGAGAAGATTGTTCGAATCGAACCCCAGATCGCCCTTTCAGAAAAAGAACCCCTTGTTCTCAAATCATCCCTTCCTGAGAAAGATATCGTCCTTCTCCGTGAGGAAGTGATGGACAAACAGATTGTTGATACCTTTGGGGCAAAGGTAGTGAGGGTTAACGATCTCCATTTTCTTCGAGTAGATTCCCGGCTGCGGCTGGTTCACGTCGATGTGGGATTTCGAGGATTGATGAGAAGGGTGGGGTGGGAAAAGATGGTGGATCAGGCTCTCCGCTGGCTTTTTTCCTATGACCTTCCAAATCAATTCATCTCCTGGAAATACGTCCAAGTTCTCTCCGGTTCAGATCTCCTCCAGCTCAGCGTGTCTCAAAAAAAACTTTCTCACCTACATCCTGCAGATTTGGCCGATATCATCGAGGATCTAAGTGGTCGTGAACGATCTGCTATCTTTCATGCATTGGATACAGAAACAGCTGCCGAGGCGTTGGAGGAGATTGACCCGAAGGTTCAGAAAGCCTTGATCGAAACCATCCCAGTGGAGAAGGCTTCTGATATTGTCGAGGAGATGTCCCCCAGTGATGCAGTTGACCTTCTGGCCGATCTCACTGAGGAGAGGGCTGAGGAAATCCTCGAAGGGATGGAGCAAGAAAAAGCAGAAGATTTGAGAGAACTCCTTGTCCATCCCGATGAGACAGCGGGCGGGCTGATGACCACTGCCTACCTCAGCCTTACACCTGAGGTAACTGTAGAGACAGCGATTTCCCGATTGAGGCAAGAGGCTCCGAATTTAGACATCATCGACTACATCTATGTCGTGGATTCAGAAGAAGTGCTGCAGGGGGTGATAAGCATTCGCGATCTGCTCACAGCCCAATCCCATCACACCTTGTCCGAACTACAGCCCCCAAGAGTGGTGAGCGTCAAACTGGATGAAGACCAGAATGAGGTGGTGGAGGCATTTGCGAAGTATGGATTTCGAGCCCTTCCTGTCGTGGATGAAGAAAACCATCTCAAGGGAATCATCGGTTTCCGGAGCGTACTCGATGTGTTAGCACCCGATGCAGGGTAAATAAAATGCCCATAACCCAATCCCAAACCAAATAATTTTACATGGAGACTGTATCACCCACAAACGATGAAAATTGAAAAGTTTCCCCTCCCACCAGAGGAGGGAGTTTTTTTTAGGATCTGCTTGGAATTTTAATAGTCGGTAAAGAAACGATGATGGTAGATTATGGAAAATGGGTTTCAAGTTCGAGACACTCCCTCTGGAGGACAGTCGGACTCTTCTTCATGCTGATGGGACCCGGCATCATCACTTCCAATGTTGATAACGATGCGGGAGGTATCACCACCTACTCGTTGGCCGGTGCACAATTCGGACTGAAGCTTATCTGGTCTCTCATCCCGATTATGATTGCCCTGATCGTGATCCAGGAGATGTGCGCTCGGATGGGCGTGGTGACCGGCAAAGGACTCTCAGACCTGATCCGTGAGAAATTCGGTGCCAAAATTACCTTTTATCTAATGATCGGTGTCTTTTTAACGAATATGGGCAATGTTCTTTCCGAATTTGCAGGGGTGGCCGCAGGAATGGAGGTTTTCGGGGTGAACAAGTTCATCTCTGTCCCTTTGAGCGCCTTTCTGGTCTGGTGGATGGTGGTTAAGGGAACCTATAAATCCGTAGAGAAAGCCTTTCTGGTGGCATGCATCTTTTATATTTCCTACATCATTACAGGCGTCATCGTAAAACCGGATTGGGGGCATGTGTTTGAACAATTTATGCATCCCCAATTGAGTTTTCAGCCCTCAGAAATGACCATGCTCATTGGCCTGGTGGGGACCACGATTGCCCCCTGGATGCAATTCTATCTCCAGGCATCGATCGTGGAAAAGGGGATCAAAATCGATGAGTACAAATTCGCTCGATTTGATGTGGTCATGGGATCCGTCATCGTCCATATCGTTGCCTTCTTCATCATCCTCGTCTGCGCCGAAACTCTCTTTAAACATAGCGTTCGGATCGAGACAGCCAAGGATGCGGCTCTTTCCCTCGCTCCCTTAGCTGGAAAATACTGTTCCTATCTCTTTGCCTTCGGGTTGGTCAATGCTTCCCTCTTCTCTGCTTCCATCCTTCCTTTATCCACAACCTATCTCATTTGTGAAGGGTTGGGTTGGGAGGCAGGGATTGATAAAAAGTTTGTGGAAGCCCCTCAGTTCTATGGGTTCTACTCCATAATCATTTTTTTGGGAGCCGGCATTATCCTTTACCCCAACTTCCCTCTGATTCCAATCATGTATTTTTCACAGGTGATCAATGGAATGGTTCTCCCCTTTGTTCTCATCTTTATGCTTCTACTCATCAATGACAAAAAGTTGATGATGGGATATACGAATGGTCCCATCTTCAACACCATTGCCCTAGTGACCACGATTGTGATGATCGGCTTCACCCTCCTCCTTCTGGTTAGAATGGTTTGAGGCCCAATCCAATACTAAGATTGTTACTGGGATGTCACCCTGAATTCATTTCAGGGTCTCTTCCCTATAGATTCTGAAACCAGTTCAGAATGACAAGACAGGAGAATTTGTTCGCAGAATGGAAAATGGATGTCATTAAAGTTAAGGATTGCGAAGTTAGCAACGGGCTTTCCTCAGAAGTCTTTCCCATGTATCATCGACCCTCTTCTGAGTTTCCTCGACATCCTTCTCGGTGAGGTGGCTGAAACGGCCCTGAAGTTTTAGATAATCTTTCACGGGAACAACGTGGGATTCTTCTTGAAGGGTGTAGGTATTTCCATTCTCAATCTCATAAAGAGGAAAGACCCTTGATCGGACGGCAAGTCTCGAAATCTTGACGGAGAGTTCTGAAGGAATTCTCCAACCCGGAGGACAGGGAGAGAGAAGATGAATGAATCGGGTTCCCCGTGTCTTCTTTGCTTTCTCCATCTTTCTGATGAGGTCTTCTGGATAGGCAATCGTGGTTGTTGCCGCATAGGGGATCTGGTGATCGGCCATGATCGCCATAATATCTTTTTTGGGATTCTCTTTGGGCTGCATGACTGGGGTGGTCGTTGTCCACGCGAACAGCGGTGTGGCTGAACTCCTTTGTGTCCCTGTGTTCATGTAACCCTCATTGTCATTGCAGATGTAAAGGAAATCTTCATTTCTCTCTGCAGCACCAGAGAGGGATTGGAGCCCGATGTCAAAGGTTCCGCCGTCTCCAGCCCATACCGCCACCAAGGTCTCACGATCACCTCGTATATCTAAAGCTGCTCGAACCCCTGACGCGGTCGCCCCGCCTGTCACAAAGCCAGCATGGATGGCTGTAATCCGGAAACTCGAATAGGGCCAGGAGCCCGGTATAATGGACCAGCAAGAGGCAGGGAAGACCATGACAACCTTCTCTCCAAGGGCTTTTAGAGTTAGTCGCATGGCAATGGCTGCTCCACATCCAGCACAGGCGAGATGGCCATGGCCCAGATTTTCTGTAGAAGGTATCTCTGTCTTTCTCATCCCTCTTCCACCTCATTGAAAATTGAAAATTTAGCATTGAAAAATGAGAAATGTTGAGAAATCACTTTGCACTTTGCACTTTGCAATTTTCAATTTTCATTTTGCAATGGGATTTATCTCTTAAGTCCCAGCCACAATATCTCCTCTTCGGGCTGGGGGTGTTCCAACGTATAATGAATGGCTTCCTCGATGAGATCCGGTGTAATGTCCCTTCCACCCAATCCTGAGATGAATGCAAAGACCTGAGGTCTCTCCTCTCTGGAGTAAAGGGAGGCCCTTAATTCCTGGGCAAAGATCCCACCGACTCCAGCAGAGAGGTTTCTATCGATGACGGCTAACTTCTTTGCTCCTTTGATCGCTTCATAAATCTCTTCGGACGGGAAGGGTCGAAATCTCTTGATCTTTATTCCGGCAACGCTGTATCCCTTCTGCACCAGTTTCTGGATGACGGTCCTTGAGGTACTGGTCACGGTTCCTGAGGTCATCAGAAGAGCCTCGGCTCCCTCTTTCCCATATCTTTCAATGGCTCCATAACCGCGACCAAACCTGGATCTGAATTCATCATCCACTTTATTTGCGATCCCAGGGACCTGTTCCATGGCCTTTTGAATCTTATATCGGAATTCAAAAAAGTGTTCAGGAGTTGTGATCACTGAAAAGGTTACGGGTTCCTGGGTGTCGATCGTATACTCCAGAAAGAAAGGCGGTAAGAATTTATCAACTTCCTCCATCGTAGGAATTTCTACAGCCTCAGAGGTGTGGGAGAGGACAAAAGCATCGAGGACCACCATCACAGGAAGCTTTACCATTTCTGCAATGCGATAGGCCTGAAGGATCGTGTCGAGGACTTCCTGGTTATTTTCGCAATAAAGTTGAATCCAGCCCGTATCCCGTTGAGAGAGCGAATCACTCTGATCGCTCCAGATATTCCATGGCGGACCGATGGCTCGATTGACATTAACCATTACAATAGGAAGTCTGGCTCCGGAGGCCCAGTGGAGCATCTCGTGCATATAGGCCAATCCGTGGGAGGAGGTAGCAGTAAAACATCTGACCCCCCCTGTGGAGGCTCCGATGAGGGCAGCCATGGCAGAATGTTCTGACTCCACTTTTAAAAATCTTTTCTTCAAGCGACCGCTTGCCACGAGCTCTGATAGCTCTTCCACAATCGTTGTCTGTGGAGTGATGGGGTAGGCAGAGATGACGTCTACACGGCTCAATATCACTCCGTAGGCCACCGCTTGATTTCCCGTGATCACCTTCTTCATCGTGCCTCCTCTTCCAAGGAAATGGCCCTGCGAGGACATTCAACGAAGCAGATCCCACAGCCCTTACAAAAATCGTAATCCACTTGCTGGGAAATCTTTTCTCCCTTCTTTAATATGGAAGCATCGGGACAGAAGATATAACAGTTCTCGCATTCATTACAGGTTCCACAGCTGAAACATCGCTCTGCTTCCCTTAATGCAGCATTCTCCGTGAGGGTTGATGTCACCTCTGTAAATCTTTTAATCCGCTCTTTAAGCCGGCGTTTGGATTCCCTTTCTCTCCTTGCAGGTTCGAAATAGTCCATATTTAACTCTTCATAGTTGACCACATGGGGATTTCGGGGTCTCTCCCCGGGATGGAGATATCTGAAAATCGAAATAGAAGGACCGTTTCCAACAAGAATTTTGCGGATCGTAACCTCAGAATCATTGCCTTTTAAGTAACAGTCGATCGCCATGGCCGCCTTCTTACCCGAACCAATGGCATGGGCCACCGTGCGCTGATTTGATGTAAGATCTCCTCCTGCAAAGATCCTTTCTATGCCTGTCCTTCCGTCATTCTGTGTGAGAACGATCCCCTCTCTCTTCCCAATCCTTTTTGGAAGAAAGGAGGTTTCGATCTCCTCACCCGCCGCGACGACCACGCTATCTGTTTTGATGAAAAAATTGGAGTTCGGAATGGGAACAGGCTTTCTTCGGCCACTCTCATCTTTCTCCCCTAACTCCATCCGGAGGCATTCCAACCGTCTTAAGTTCTCTTTTTGTTGAACACGAATGGGGCCGACTAAATATCTTATTTCCACTCCCTCTTCGAGAGCTTCCGCGATCTCTTCCTCAAAAGCGGGCATCTCCTCCTTTGAACGACGATAAAGAATGGTTGCCTTCTTCCCCAGCCTGATCACAGATCGGGCCACATCGATGGCTGTATTTCCTCCGCCGATGATCGCAACCCTTTCACCCATCTTTACCTTTCCATCGAGATTGATCCTCCTGAGAAGATCAAGGCCGCTAAAGAGACCCCTCCCTTTTTCTCCGGAAATCTTAACCCCTCTACTTCGATGAGCACCCGTAGCGATGAAGATGGCTTGATAATCCTTCAACTTCTCTATCTTTATCTCTTCGCCAATAGGAACCCCGGTGCGAATCTCTACCCCTAACGCCTCAATGTTTGAAATCTCTCTGTCTAAGACGTCCCTGGGCAACCGATAGGATGGTATTCCTATTCTCAACATACCGCCTGCCAAGGAAAGGGATTCAAAGACCGTGACGTTATAGTGAAGCTTTGCCAGATGGTAGGCACAACTCATTCCGCCTGGTCCAGATCCAATAATAGCGATCTTTTCCTCCTTCTTCGGTGAAAATTTTTCTTTCTTTTGAGGCAGCGTAGAAGCAAAGTCAGCGACGAACCGTTCCAAAGCATGGATAGCGACCGGTTCATCCAACGATCCACGATTGCACTTTGACTCGCAGGGATGAAAACAGACTCGACCACAAATCCCAGGGAAAGGATTCTCCTCCGTGATCAAATTCCAGGCCCCTTCAAAATCCCCTTGGGCTATCTTTTGGATGAAACCAACGATATCATTTCCAACCGGGCAGGCTGCATTACAAGGCGGTGTTTTATCCTCATAAAAAGGCCTCTGCGTCCTCCAGGCACCCGTCTTATTCCAGTCCATATGTCCACGGGAAATAGAGATCTCGGGCATTTCAGATGCACCCTTGAAAGTAATTTGTTTTATCATTTCAACAGTCCTATAAATTAGCTTAATCTAAATCCCAAATCACAAATTCCAAATCCCAAACAATCTCCAAATTCCAATTTCAAATGACCAAACAGATTTTGTTTCGAATTTGAAGGATTCGGATTTATTTGAAATTTGGGGCTTGGGATTTGGTGCTTCCATACTGCTATGCTCCATGCGCTATGCACTATGCTGTATTAAATTTCACCTCCTGATAAGCTTCTCTTGCCGCCTGGGCGTTCTCTCCTTTTTTCGAAGGAACCTCCTCTCGGATGGAGAGGGCGATGGAGTCGATCTTTACAAAACTGGTCACCTTCGAAAAGGCTCCCAAGATGGCCGTATTGACGATCGGGTTCGTCCGAGAACCTAAGCCATTTCGAATGGCAATGGAGGTTGCATCCACCGTGGCCGTTTGAAAAGGTTTCAGGCGATTAAATGCTTCAGGGGGTTGGCTTGAATTGATCAGAATCCACCCGTTCGGTTTAAGCCCGGATGTTACATCGACCGCCCCGATCAACGTAGGATCTAAGACCACGATATGATCAGGTTCGTAGATATTGACCCTCAATTGAATGGGTTGTTGATCGACCCTTAAGAAGGCCATCACAGGAGCCCCTCGCCTCTCTACCCCAAAGGCAGGGAAAGACTGGACATAGAACCCCTCATGGAAAAAGGCGACGGCCAGCACTTTGGATGCCACCTGGGCTCCTTGTCCACCCCTTCCATGAAATCGGACTTCAATCATCTCTCACCTCATTAAAATGTCTTCGGTTCAAAGGTTAGGGTTAAGATGCCAGTTTCGTAAACACTAAACCAAACGGGCTTCCTCACCCTAACCTAAAGACCCTGAAGAAATTTTATCGTGCAGGGTAAACCACCGTTAAGGCCTTTGCATTTTTTCTCTCTAATGCCCGATAAGCATGGGGGATAGAGGACTCAAAATAGAGGGAATCTCCTGGATACAGGACATATTGCTCGCTTTCTGTCCTGAATTCAAGGGTTCCTTCTAATAGATAGATGAATTCTTCTCCTTCATGGCTAAAGTAGGATAATTTCTCAGCTCTTTTCCTCTTAAACTCTACCAAGAAAGGCTCCATATATTTTTTGGATTTTTTGTACGCAAGGGCCTCATAATAATAGCCACTCTCCTCCCTGCCGAAATATCGAGAGTCGATCACCTTGCTCTCGTTGCTTCGGACAAGGATCACCCTTTTCTCAGAATCATCGTTCTGAAAGAAAAAGCTGATATTCACGCCTAATGCCTTTGAGATCTTTAATAGAGTGGCAATGGGAGGAGAAACCACCCCCCTCTCTATTTGAGAGAGAAGAGGTTTGGAGAGACCGGTTTGGTCAGAGAGATCTTGGAGGACGAAACCCGCCTTTTTCCGGAGATCCCGAATCTTCCTCCCGATATGGAGTTTCTTTACCTCATGTTTGATATCTTCAATGACCATGATTTTTAAATAATATAGATCGAGAACGTTGTCAACAATTTTTTATTTAGATTTAAAAATTTTTATTTTAACCAAACCTATTGGGAAGGCCGCTTCTTACCCCCTAACCCAATATCTTTTTCCCAAGGCCGTTAAAAAAAGAAATCTCTTTTCAACACTTTCTTGTTTTTTCAATCAACCCATGTTAATTCTTATCTATTCAGGAATGGGAGATAAAATGAAAACGGTGATCATGGGGGCAGGTGCCATGGGAAGTCTTTTTGGAGGACTCCTCACCCTTTCGGGAGAGGAGGTCTGGCTCACCGACATCTGGAAAGATCACATTGATACCATTCGTTCAAAAGGTCTTACCATGGAAAAAAGGGGAAAGACACAAACTATCCATGTGAATGCTACCACGGATGCGGCCCCCCTTGGAAAAGCAGACCTCGTCCTCATCTTTGTTAAGACTTACCATACGGAAAAGGCTGTCTCAGATGCCCTTGTTCTGCAAGATGAAAATACGGTCTTTCTCACTTTACAGAACGGCCTTGGAAATGAGGAGACCATTTGTAAGCAGGTAGGACGAAAAAAGGTTGTACTTGGTGTCACGGGGCAGGGGGCCACATTATTGGGACCAGGTCATATTCGTCATGCTGGATGGGGTAAGACCTATCTGGGTGAACTGGATGGCAGGGTGACAGATCGAGTCAATCAAATCGCCCGGATATTTCAAAAAGCCGGAATTGAAACCGGGGTCTCTTCCCATATCCATGACCTCGTCTGGGAGAAACTCTTCGTCAATGCGGGACTCAATGCCCTGGCCGCCATCACCGGATTAAAGAACGGTGAGATTTTAGATCATCCCGAAGCGCTGAGATTGTTGGAGGCGCTTGTCTCCGAGACAGTGGAAGTTGCAAAGAGGAAGGGAATTCAGATCGAGACCAGCGCCATCGAGAGAGTCAAAGCGGTCATCGAGGCAACCAGAGAAAACCGCTGTTCCATGGGCCAGGACCTTGACCGCAAACGGAGAACCGAGATCGATGCGATCAACGGAGCCATTGTGAGGGAAGCAGACAAATTTGGAATCCCTGTTCCCTACAACCAAATGATCACCGATCTGATCAAAGTCGTCGAAAAAAGGTTCCATCAAGGCTAAAGCCTTGAGTTACGTTCGATACCCCGATATCGTTACTCAGCCCTTTAGGGCTGATCTTTAACGAGTCACCAACACCATTCACCATCACGAAGAAGGAGAAGCAAGATGGACCGTAAAAAAATTACTCCCGTGGACATTCAGGCAATGAAGAACGAAGGGAAAAAGATCAGCATGCTCACTGCTTATGACTATCCCATGGCTCTGCTCGAAGACCGGGCCGGGATCGAGATCATTCTGGTAGGAGATTCCCTGGGGATGACGGTCCTGGGTTATGAGAATACCATTCCTGTGACCATGGATGAAATGATCCATCATACAAAAGCGGTCACTCGGGGAGCTAAGTTTGCTCTGATCATCGGAGATATGCCCTTCATGTCCTATAACACTTCTGAAAGGGATGCCATTTTCAATGCCGGCCGATTTATGAAAGAAGGAGGAGCCGATGCAGTGAAGTTGGAAGGAGGCGCCAGTGTGAAGGATATTGTTCGGGCAATCGTCAAGGCTGGTATACCGGTGATGGGACATATTGGGCTGACCCCTCAGACCATCTCAATGCTTGGGGGATTTAAGGTGCAGGGTAAAGATGCCCAGGCCGCACAGAAGATCATTGACGACGCAGTACTGCTGGAAGATGCAGGAGCTTTCTCCGTTCTGCTCGAAGCGATTCCTGCCCCCATTGCAAAGAGGATCACAGAACGTTTGAAGGTCCCGACGGTTGGCATCGGAGCTGGAATTCACTGCGATGCACAGGTATTGGTCGTCCACGATATGCTGGGACTCTTCGATCGCTTCACGCCAAAGTTTGCAAAGCGATATGTTAATCTAAGCGAACTGATGCTCAAGGCCTTTCAAGAATACAGAGAGGAGGTGTTGAAAGAGACATTTCCAGCAGACCAGCATAGTTTTCACATCGACGAAAAAGAGTTAAAGAAAATCAATTAAATCAATAGGAGGTAAAGAAAATGAAAGCGTTGAAAATCATGGTCTTGTGTTTGATGGCCACAAGTCTCATCACTTTAGGAACTATGGGTATAAGTCTTTCTGCGCCTGTCACGTTGAAGTTGGCTCATGTGGTCTCCATTTCCGCCCCTTATCATATCGGAGCCATGGAATTGGCAAAATTAGTGGAACAAAAAACCAAAGGTCAGGTGAAGATCGAAATCTTTCCCGGAGGACAATTGGGGAAGGGAGAACGGGAGTGCATCGAGGGACTTCAGATTGGAACGATTGATCTGGTTGCCACTTCCACCGGCCCCGTGGGTGGGTTTGTACCCCAGATGCTTGTGGTGGACCTCCCCTTTCTTTTCAGAGACAACTCCCATGTGGATAAGGTTCTTGATGGACCTATTGGAGAAGGGTTACTTAAGGACCTCTCGAAAGCTGGAATTAAGGGGATTGCTTTTTGGGAGAATGGATTTAGAAATCTGACGAACAATAAGCGAGCGGTCAATAAACCGGAAGATGTGAAAGGTTTAAAATTGAGAACGATGGAGAATGAGGTCCATATGGATGCCTTCCGGACATTGGGAGCGGACCCAACCCCGATGACCTGGGGAGAGGTTTATACCTCCCTTCAACAGGGGGTGATCGATGGACAGGAAAACCCCATTAATATCATTCGGACCCACAAGATTTTTGAAGTCAATAAATACCTTGCCCTTACCGGTCATGTCTATTCTCCTGCATTGCTGCTGATGAATGAAAATAAGTTTAAGAGTCTCTCCCCTGAACTCCAGAAAGCCCTCATCGAGGCAGGGAAGGAAGCAGCCAAATTTGAAAGAAAATTCATCCGAGAGAATGAAACCCAGATGCTGGAAGAGCTGAAGGGATTCGGGATGCAGGTGACCTCCCCCGATAAAAAACTCTTTCAGAAGGCAACGGAGCCGACCTATAAAAAATATGAAGCGAGGTTTGGAAAAGATTTAATCGATAAGATCGTGGCCACAAAGTGAGGAATCGATGCTCTTAAAAATTAGTGATACTTGTAACAAATCTGCAGAATGGAGTTGTCTTGTTCTCATGGTGGCGATGACCGTCGTCACCTTCGCCCAGGTCTTCTTCCGTTTCGTCATCGTCCACTCCCTCCCTTGGTCGGAAGAATTTTCTCGATATGCGTTAGTGTGGGCCTCCTTCTTGGGAGCCTCAATTGCTCTTAAAAGGGGGCTCCACATTGGCGTCGAAGCCTTTGTATCAAAACTTCCAAAAGAGAAAAGGCGCTTGATCTATCTCATAACACTCGTGGTCATTATAATCTTTCTCTTCGTTGTCATCATCAAGGGGTTCCAGATGGCCTCCTTTAATATGAGACAGTCCTCTCCAGCCATGAGGATCCCGATGGGCTTCCCCTACTTGGCCATTCCCGTTGGATCACTCATCATGGCCCTTCACCTCCTGAACGAGATGATTTTGGGATGGAGGCGTAAAGAGGGACTGATTGCTTTGGAGAAGGGCGAGGAGAAGAAGAGGTTGGAAGCGGGGTTTTAAATTGCTCTGGATTCTCGGCATCAGTTTCGTCAGTTTTTTGATCTTAGGCATTCCGATTGCTTTCGTTTTAGGTTTGACCTCGTTTGTCGCACTGCTCTACTCCGGCAATATTCCCCTTCTCCTGATGCCCAAGGAGATGTTTTCAGGCACGGACTCGTTCCCTCTTTTGGCCGTTCCGTTTTTCATGTTAGCTGGGAACCTGATGAACGCCGGAGGGATCACTAAAAGACTCATCAATTTCTGTAACATTCTTTTAGGATATGTGAGGGGTGGCCTGGCTCTGGTCAATATTGTTGCCAGCATGTTTTTTGCCGGAATCACAGGGGCGGCAGCGGCGGACGCCTCCGCCATTGGCTCCATCCTAATTCCAGCTATGGTCGAAGAAAAGTATGACAGGGACTTCAGTGCAGCGGTGACGGCAGCCGCCTCCACCATGGGGCCAATCATTCCTCCAAGTATTCCGATGATTATCTTTGGAGCAATTGCTGAGCTTTCCGTTGGAGCTCTTTTCTTGGCCGGCGTGATCCCTGGAGTGATGATTGGATTATCCCTTATGGGAGTAGCTTATGTCATTTCACGGAAAAGACATTACCCCAAGGAGAAGGTAAAATCGGTTAAAGATTTCTTCATTGGACTGAAGGATGCCTTCCTTGCCCTCTTGATGCCGGCCATCATCATGGGTGGGATTTTAGGAGGAATTTTTACCCCTACGGAGGCGGCGGTGGTGGCAGTCGTATATGCTTTCATCGTTAGTTTCTTCATCTATCGGGAAATTCGCTGGAAAGATATTCCTAAAGTACTGATCGATAGCGTGGTCACCACCTCCATTCTCATGTTGGTCATTGCGAACTCTGCCATCTTCGGTTGGATCCTTGCCAACCAACAAGTACCACAAGCTGTCGCCCAAATTTTTCTTTCTATCTCCAACAATAAATGGATGATTCTGTTTCTCCTCAATATCTTTCTCCTCTTCGTGGGAACATTTATGGAGACCACCGCCTCATTGATCATTCTTACCCCGATCCTCTTCCCTTTAGCCGTCAAGGTGGGCATCGACCCGATTCATTTTGGATTGGTGATGGTTTTAAATCTTGTCATCGGATTAATTACTCCCCCTCTCGGTGTCTGTTTGTTTATCGCTTGCAGTATTGCTAAGATCACTCTGGAACAAATTGTCAAGGCCATCCTCCCTTTCCTCATCGCAGCCATTGCAATCCTTTTTGTTGTGACCTATATTCCAGAGCTCTGTCTTTGGATACCTCGAATGTTTATGAAATAGAAATTGCATAAAATAGAGGTCAATGACCAAAAGGTTCTGGCCTTGGCTAACACTCGTGATTCCGAAGATTTTGTTCAAATAATAAATTGGAGAAGAGTTCACGTTTGAGAGGAGAAGATCACGAACGAAAGGAGTAACGACTGTGCTGACCGTTAAAGAGGCGATCGAACGAAGAAGAAGCATACGACGGTTTAAACCCGACCCAATCCCCGACGAGTGTATCAGTGCACTCCTGGAGGCTGCCCGACTGTCCCCTTCCGGTTCAAATGCCCAGCCCTGGCGATTCAAAATTGTTAAGGATCAAGAGACAAAGGAAAAATTAGCACAGGCTGCCTACGACCAATCCTTTATCGCTAAAGCACCTGTCGTCATCGTTTGTTGTGCAGACATAAAAGGATACCTGGATGGAACTGTTTCAGGCATTCAGGATCTCGGACGGATCAAAGCCGTTGAAGACAGAATTGTAAAGATCATCCTCGATCGAGTTCACCAGATGAAATCGATGACCCTTGAGCAGATGACTTCAAGAATTGGTTTTAATGTTGCCATTGCTACTGAACATATTGTTTTAAGAGCATTAGATTTTGGTATGGGAACCTGTTGGGTAAGATTAATTGACGAAAAGAATATTAGAGACCTATTCCGCTGGGATGAGAACATTCACGTCGTTGGTTTATTACCGATCGGATATCCGGATGAGTCTCCTCCACCAAGAAAAAGGCTTATGCTTGAGGAGATATTGATCGATTGAAGCGGCAACATCCTTTAAAAACCAATAGAGGGAGAACATCTTCCCAGCTTGACACCGGCTGACTTTACACTTGAAATTGGAAGAGCTTTGCTATATCTTATTTTTTAAAAGGGGGTGATGGTATGCCGATTTCTGCTTATGTCTTCATCGAGTGCACGGCAGGAGCCGCCAGAGATGTAGCCAAAGAGGCGGCCAAGATACAAGGGGTGAAGCGAGCCAATGCGACGACGGGCCCTTATGATGTGATCGTTCTGGTGGAGGCTCCAGACATCAACATCCTTGGCGACTTCATCGTTACCAAACTCCAGGGACTTTCGGGTGTACTGAGAACACAGACCAATGTGATTGTTGATTGATGGCTCGCCCCCACCGCGCCGTCGCCAAAGCAGCTATGGCGCGTCGGCGACCTTCCCCTCCCCCATCAGAGACTGTGTTGTAATCATGATGGAGGGTAGATTCCGGCGGGACAGGCAGTCAGGTTCCTCAGTTTTAGAATGCGGTCATTTAAACTTATGGGTAATCGGCCTTCTTAGAAATGGGATTCTTTTCATGGGCTTGGAGGCCTGAAGCTAAGCGATGAAAGGTTTCCGCCCTAAAGCTTCGTCACCCGACCGCCTGTCCCGTGTTTCAACTGAAGTGGTTTCTCGTTTATTGTGACACAGTCTCTCAAGGGGAAGGGAATTTTGGGTGGATTGCCCCGTTAAATTTCCTCTCCCCTGGCGGCCTCCGGCTTGGAAGAGCCTCTGGCTCGGAGAGGAGAGGGAGAGGGTGAGGGGGGGGCTTCATGCTTGGATTAAACCATGAGAAGATCAAAAAGGAGAGATTATGGGAAGCGTGGTCAAGAAACGACGGAAGAAGATGAGAAAGCACAAACACAAAAAACAATTGGATCGGGATCGTCATAAGAAAAAGAAATAACAGTCTTCCATGCGACGAAATATCATCCATATCGTTCTCTTCATTTTAACGGTGGCCTCTACGCTGGTCGTTGGAGGCCCTGCTTATTCCATCACGATTATCCTCATCCTTCTGGGACATGAAATGGGCCACTATTTCATGTCCCAAAGGTATGGGATCAGGGCCACATTGCCTTTTTTTTTGCCTTTCCCCTTTTCCCCTTTTGGGACATTGGGCGCCGTAATTCGTATGGAGAGCACCGTCTCGTCACGTAAGACCCTTTTCGACACAGGTGTGGCAGGGCCTTTGACCAGCCTTATTCTCAGCATCCCTGCCATTGTGATCGGCTTAAGACTTTCGGAAGTGATTCCTACCTCCCATCTTAAAGAAGGAACGATCCGTCTAGGAGATCCTCTCCTCTTCTCTTTCATCCAGCGTTTGGTGATGGGTGAGGTTCAAGAAGGTTATGACATTCTCATTCATCCCATTGGGTATGCCGGATGGGTTGGCCTTTTTGTCACTGCCCTCAACCTTCTTCCTGTTGGACAGTTAGACGGAGGCCACATCGCCTACGCCCTCTTCGGGAGGAAGAGTCGGGCGATCTTCCTCATCGCCATTGCCATCATGGCTTTCATCACCATCTTCTATAACCCTGGATGGCTTCTCCTGCTCATTCTCATCATTCTCTTCGGCTTCCGACACCCAGCCCCATTGGATGACCAAACGCCGCTCGATTGGAAGAGGAAATTGATGGGAGGAATGGCTTTTCTGGCATTTATCCTCTCCTTCACTCCTGCTCCGTTTCCCCAATTCGTTGACGAGATCAGACAAACCCTCCATTGGTTTTAAACAAAACCTAAGTTCTATTTGACTTTTTTATGTAAAATTGGTAGGTTTTATCAATATTAGACACTTACCTTCCAGGCGATAAATCAAAGACAAAACAACCTCAACCTTTTGGAGTTAGAAATGAAATGGGATTTCCAAAAGGTGCCGATACGAAGCCTTAGGGGGATTTTTTTACCCTTTCCATTAAAAAATAGGGACACAGACCATTTATTCCAAACATGTGCTGGATGAGTGGAAAGGTGAGGGTAGCAAATGAAATGCCCAAAATGCCAGACTGAAAATCCAGAAACAAGGAAATTTTGTAGAGAGTGCGGAGCAAAACTTATATTGCTCTGTCCCAAGTGTCACTTTGAAAATTTTCCGGGAGATAAATTCTGCGGGGGATGCAGTCACGACTTAAGCCAACCCCCAGGGGCGATCCCCAGAGAACTTTCTTTTGATGAGAAACTGGCAAAAATCCAGCGCTACCTCCCCAAGGGATTAAGTGAAAAAATCTTAGCCCAAAGAGATAAGATCGAAGGCGAACGAAAACAGGTCACAGTGATGTTCTGTGATATGGAGGGGTTCACCAGCCTTACTGAAAGGCTCGGTTCTGAAGAGACCTATGCTCTGATGGATCAGATCTACGAAATTCTCATCCATAAGGTTCATGATTATGAAGGGACAGTCAATGAATTGACTGGTGATGGAATCATGGCTCTTTTTGGAGCCCCAATAGCTCTGGAGGATGCCCCCCAACGAGCCATCCGTTCTGCTTTAGCCATCCACCGTGAAATAAATAAGTTCAGCGACCAACTCAAAAGCGAAAAGAGAATATCGTCCATTAAGATGCGGATCGGCATACACACAGGTCCTGTGATTGTGGGCACCTTGGGTAACGATTTAAGGGTTGAGTTTAAGGCAGTAGGGGATACAGTAAATTTGGCCTCCCGAATGGAAGGATTGGCTGATCCAGGGACAACCTATGTGACTGAGGATACCTTTAAGCTGACCGAGGGATTCTTTAGGTTTGAGGCTCTGGGAGAAAAGAAAATTAGGGGCAAGGAAGAGCCGGTTAAAGTTTACCAGGTGATTGCTCCCAGTACCAGGAGGACAAGGTTTGATGTAAGCGCTGAGCGTGGTTTGACTCCTTTTATCGGCAGGGAGCGCGAACTTGAGCTTTTGCTGGATGGTTTTGAGCGGGTCAAGGCTGGTAAGGGGCAGGCGTTTTCCATTATCTCTGAAGCCGGTTGTGGTAAATCCAGACTCTTATATGAATTCCGAAAGGCTATTGCCAATGAGAATGTCACTTTTCTGGAAGGGAAGTGCCTCTCCTACAGTAGGGGTGTAGCCTATCATCCGGTGATAGACATCTTGAAGTCAAACTTCGATATACAGGAGGGAGAAGGAGATCAGGAAATCAGAGAAAAGGTCAAAAGAGGCTTGGAAATAATGAAAGTTGATGAACCCTCAACCCTCCCTTATCTCCTTGAGCTTCTCTCAGTCAGGGATAGTGGTATTGATCAGATCTCCATGAGCCCCGAAGCGAAGAAAGATAGGATTAATGAGTCAATAAAGCGAATCGTTATTAAAGGTTCTGAGACACGGCCTCTTATCATAGCCTTTGAGGACTTACACTGGTTGGATAAGAGCTCAGAGGATGTAGTAAGAAGCCATTTGGAGAGTATACCAGGGTCAAAGGTATTGTTGATATTTACCTATCGGCCTGAGTTCATTCATACATGGGGAGCAAAGTCCTATCATAATCAACTAACTTTGCATCGGCTTTCCAACCGGGAAAGCCTTGAGATGGCAACCCATATTTTAGGGGGAAAAGAAATTGAAAAGGCGCTTGAAGAGTTAATCCTTCAGAAGACGGAGGGAGTTCCATTTTTCATCGAGGAGTTTATAAAGTCCCTCATAGATCTAAAGATCATAGAGAGAGAAGGGAACGCATACCAATTATCAAAAGATATCCAGCACCTGACCATTCCTTCAACAATCCAGGATGTGATCATGGCAAGGGTTGATTCTCTGCCTGAAGGGGCCAAAGAGGTGCTTCAGACAGGGTCCGTCATTGAGAGGGAATTCAGTTATCCATTGATTAGTCGTGTAACAAGCCTACCGGAACAAGAATTACTCTCTCATCTTTCCGTTTTAAAGGACTCAGAACTTCTCTATGAAAGAGGCATTTACCCTCAATCAACTTATATATTCAAACATGCTCTGACCCGCGAAGTGGTGTACGATTCGATATTAACTAAGAGGAAGAAAAAACTTCATGAGGAGATCGGGAACGCTATCGAAGAATTGTACAAGGATAATATAGGCGACCATTATGAAGTTTTATCCGAGCACTATTTTTTGAGTGAGAACTATCAAAAAAGTGTTGAATATTCAAAGTTAGCAAGCAGGAAAGCTGAAAAGACAGCTTCGCTAAATGATGCGATTGTCTATGCTAAGAAAAGAGTAACATCTCTCGAACGATTACCTCAGACAGAGGATGTTGAAAAACAGATTATTGATGCCAGGACTATTCTCGGGCTCTACATATCTCAAATGAATTATAATGTTAAGGCAAAAGAAGCCATAGACCCGATTATTGATTTGGCCATTAAACGTGATTATAAAAGGAGACTATGCCAGATATACACCATCCTTGGTGCATACTATTGGTTTGTGGAAGAAAATTATCCTGAGACATTTAAGGCTTTTGAAGAGGCCCTAAAAATATCGGAAGAGGTGAAGGACATTGTTAGTTTAGTTTTGGCAAGCTACTGGTTTGGTATTTCTTTAGGGTCGAACTGTGAATTTGAAAGATCAGCACACTATATCCAAAGGGCCCTTGATATTAATTTGGCAGCAAAAAATCTTTGGGGGATTGCAACAATGAAGAGCAATCTGGCCTATTTTTCTCATTTTTACCATGGAAGAATGAATCTGGCATTCAGGACTTCTAACGAGGGTCTCCAGATTGCCGAAGAGAGCGGGGATATTTATTCAAAGGCAATGGCGTACGTAATTCACGGAAATTCCTGTTACGGGAAGGGATTACTTGAAGAAGCTGAAAAATATCTGTTAAAGGGACTCGAATTTTGTGAAAGGATCAATTTCGCTGTCTGGGACGGTGTTGCACAATATAGCCTTGGAGATACCTATTATGAAATGGGAAATTTCCAGAGATCCAAAGAGCATTACCCAAAAGGGATTTGGGCTTTCGAGCGTAATCAATCATTCCCTTCTTGGGTGGGATGGGGAAAAGTAGCTTCAACGAGGTCAAAAGTGATGAATAAAGAAAAAGATGTGAATTTAGAATCCCTGTATACCCATTCCCGAAATAATAAGGTAAAAGCAGCCGAGGGCTGGGTAGCAAGATGCATTGGGGAAATTCTATTGAATATAGATGATCAGCACATTTCTGAGGCAGAGCATTGGATTCAGAAAGCCATCGAAGCAGATCAAAGGAACCGTATGATGTTCCACCTGGGAAAGGATTATGCCGTCTATTCAGATCTATTCAAACGAAGGGACGATAGATCAAAAGCCCGGGAGAATCTCGGGAAAGCCATAGAAATTTTCAAAGAATGCGGCGCCGATGGCTGGGTGGAGAAATATGAGAAAGTTTTGGCTCAGTCTCCGTGAGTGGTTTTCTGAACCTTTGTGGGGTTAGTGGAATACTTTTCTCTTTATCCCGTATTGTCTTCTCGGTAACCGGAGGTATATATGTCCGTCCTTTTCGAAAAAACGACTATTAAGGGAATGGAGCTGAAAAACCGGTTGGTTCGGTCAGCGACCCACGAAGGAATGGCAGACCGAAACGGGTTTCCTACTCAGGACCTTTTGAGGTTGTACGAACGGCTCGCTAAGGGCGGGGTGGGGTTGATCATTACGGGGTTCGCCTTTGTGACGCCAGACGGCAAGAGCCCTTTCGTGGGGATGCAGGGCATCCATACGGATGACCACATCTCCAGGTACCGGGAGTTGGTACAGTGCGCGTATGAGAATGGTGCCCGGATCGCCATGCAGATTGCTCATTGCGGAAGGCAAACAACCCGCGAGGCCATTGGCACAGAGCCCATGGGACCCTCAGCTGTCAAGGAGAAATCACTGTTCGTCAAACCGCGCGAGATGACGGAGGAGGATATAGAGAGAATAATTGAAGCATTTGCCCAGGCAGCCCGCCGAGTCAAGGAAGCTGGTTTCGATGCAGTGCAGATCCACGCAGCTCATGGGTATCTCGTCAACCAGTTCCTTTGCCCCCATACCAACCGCCGGAAAGATCGGTGGGGCGGCCCCTTAGAGAATCGTATGCGTTTTGTTCGAGAGATTTACGAGCGATGTCGAAAACAGGTGGGAGACAATTTTCCCATTCTCATCAAGATTAATGGAACCGATAACATGAAGGATGGTTTAAAGATAGAGGAGAGTGCTGTCATGGCGCAGATGATGGGTGAGATGGGCTTTGACGGAATTGACGTAAGCTGTGGGATTATGGAGGATGGATATTCGATGCTAAGGGGCAATGTTCCGGTCGAAGCCATTCTCAGTGAATGGCCTATGTACAGGAGCAAGAACCCTCTATTCCGTTTTATCATGAAGTATTTTGGTCGCAGGATCATCAAGCCGCCTCCTATGATTCAGGCCTACAACCGAGAAAGCGCACGGATCATCAAGAGCAGAGTGAAAGTTCCCATTTTCCTTGTCGGCGGTATAACGGATCCTGCCAGCATGGAAGAAATCATCGAGAAAGGAGACGTAGATTACATTTCCCTTTGCAGAGCCCTCATCGCCGATCCTGCCTTTCCTGAGAAGATCAGAAGCGGAAGCCGCGAACCGTCAAGGTGCATTCACTGTAATCTATGCGGAGCCTATCTGATTTCGCGTCCTTTGAAGTGCTATTACGGAAAAATGATTGAGGCGAATCCGAGTTAGACATAGATCATTACCTTAATACCCTAACAAGGAAGGAGGTAACCATGAAATTATTCATCACATTATTAATTATTATCGGTGCATTGGCATTATTCATTATTATTTTTCCACAATTGACATCTAAAGAAACCTGTACCTATGAGGAGGCAATCCAAAAATTTGCCAAGGGGAAATTTGTCACCGTAGATGGCAAAAAGGTCCACTACGTGGAAGCCGGGAACGGTCAGCCCATCATACTGATTCATGGCTTCCTATATCATACCGTGATGTGGAAGAAGAATATTGATGCTCTGGCTGAAAAATTTAAGGTCTACGCAATCGATCTTTGGGGATGGGGATATAGCGAAAGATTGAAGGAAAACGAATACAGTTTCGAACGATACGGAAAACAGGTTGTGGGATTTATGGATGCCCTAAATATCAAAAAGGCCACTCTTGCGGGGCAATCCATGGGCGGAGGGGTCTCGGTTTATGTGGCTGCACATTATCCCGAGAGGGTTGATCGACTTATTTTGGTTGACCCAGCGGTTATCCTTTATCCGATGACGACGATAGGTAAGATTTATCAGTTTCCTTTTATTGGTGAATTTATGAATGCGATTCCTGGGGACGCTTTGATGAAAAACAATATTAGAACGATATGGTTTTACGATAAGAACAAGGCAACCGAGGAGTATTGTAAAGAAGTCTTGCAGCCGCTTTGCATTAAGGGCTCCTATGCCGGAACAATGTTTATCCTTCGTAATGTCTTAAAAGAGCCCTATGTCGAAAAGGAGGCCAACCTTTTGGCCAAAATGAGCATACCTACCTTAATCATTCACGGGAGAGAAGATAAAGCCATTCCTTTAGATCGGTCAAAAAGATTAAATGATCTTTGGAAAGGATCAAAATTGGTGATCTTTGATAAGGCCGGGCATAGCCCGCATGAAGAGTATCCAGAGAAGTTCAACAAGCTGGCATTAGATTTTTTGTCTTAGATAAATTGGGGAGGGGTTCAAATTTTCTCTTTTATTACCCGGAGCATATATTTGTTTGCATCCCCCCCTTTAGAAAGGGGAAGGTGTGAAAAAATCTCAAGACTCACAGAGCGGACAGGGAGATGTCGGAAAAACTGTAGAGCGGCTACCTTTTTCAGGCGTAATGATAAGGACCGAAAACCATGCAAGATTGATAGTTTGAACTGACTCATGACCTAGACATTCTCAAAGTCCGCATTCTACAGTTTGGGAGATATCCCTCTGGCCG
>Ga0315280_10003973_pt1 | contig 22219 bp, 22 predicted proteins | sample YL17G06_40_MG_FD_203697 | JGI IMG/M metagenome (GOLD analysis project Ga0315280, IMG submission 203697) | Sediment microbial communities from Yellowstone Lake, YNP, Wyoming, USA - YL17G06_40 | ecosystem: Environmental > Aquatic > Freshwater > Lake > Sediment | place: USA: Wyoming | collected...
TGGCCAAGTGTTTGTCAAAGTAGTCTTCTGGGTGTTCTCCACCAATGGTTTGGTCTTGATAGATTTCACGATGCCACTCAGTTAGCTCTCGCCACAAAGAGCGGCACTGCTCTCTATCATCCTCCCGATAATTCCGAATTACAAGGGACATTGACATTGTTTCACCTGAATTAAAAGCTTAGATTACTTTTTATCTTAAATACCACTCGTTTTTCAGATAGTACGGGTGAAAGTTTGCATATATCCGAGTTTCAGAAAATGATGCACCGCCTATATTTCCATAGAGATTCAAAACGTGGTACTGTGGGAACATACAATTGGCTTATAGACGAAGTGAAAGAACTAGAGGAAGCACTGGAATCGAACGACAAAAAAGCCTTGGAAGATGAATTCGCCGATGTTATCGCATGGTTAGCTTCACTTGCAAACATCATCAACATAGACCTTGAAAAGGCAGCTCTTAACAAGTATGATAATAAATGTCCAAAGTGTAAGCATTCGCCCTGCCAATGCACTTTTTAACCCAAATTCACTAAACGCTTCTGTCCCCTACCAGTAACTGCCCAAATGTGTGGTCTACCGGGTTTTCTTTTGACTATCGCCTCTGCTTTTAAAAGTCTCAGATGATGCGTAACAACCTCATAATGCATTCCTGCTTCCTTGGAAATGGTTTTGGCATCAACGGAAACTTTCTCCAAAAGGTTTAGTATGCGGGTTCTTGCCCGTAGACCAAGCCTATTGTTTTTTATATTCGACAAGTAAGCGTTAGGATGATGAGCCTCTCTGAACATTTTCACCAATAACAATTATGCTAGTGCCTTAGAAAAGTTTTCTCAAGCAAAGTCTGCCAAGGTGATTTGCTTTGGCTTTTTACCCTCAAACAGAGCATTGATCTCCTCTTTCATAAGCAAAATCCTTTGAGCATAATAACGCGGTAATTCATATTTATCAATCAAATGCTGCGCGGCCTCTAGGTATTTTTCGATGCCGCCCCGATAAACGGTTAAGGTTAACTGCCCACCGCATGAAGGGCATACGCCGCGTAAAGGTAACCGTCGAAAACGTTTGTTACATGATTTACATCTGAAACTTTGTGTTGAAAATGCCCGCATGTTTCCAGCTATGTCTCGAATAAAGTGTTTAGTTAAAACTTTTAAGGCAACTTTTTTAGCGTCTACGGCTTCAATTTTTTCAGCCAGCTCAAGTTGGTTGTTCAGCTTTTCCACCATTGTTTTAAATCGTTTGTATACACTTTCAGCATTTCCCATGTTGATATTCGAGACAGGTGTTGTAAATTTGAAACCTTCAAATTGTGCCTCAGTGCCAAGTCGATACTCAATAATGTCTATTAGGCGGTTGACATTTTTTGCTTCCACGGTCTCCCATGTTTTCTCATAAAACTCAAGTGGATAAGCTCCGGTAACATCAAAATCGTGCACTTGTCTCTGCACCTCTTGCGTGTTAACAATTGGAATTAGAAGCAGTGGAGCATCCATTATTCCGCCTATTTGCGCGGGCAAGTAATCACGGGAAAAATCAAGAAGGGTGTCTAAAGCCAGCATTAAAGCATCTTCGTCGCCGTCGCAATCCCTTCGTTTGGCTGAATGCCAGATTGGATGCGCATAACATACGTTTAGATTTGTAAAGCCCATGATACGACCTAAAATACCAACTGAAGTGTGAGGAGCCAAACCAACAACCAAATGCCCGACCAAATCTTCAATCTGCTTGACATTGTAGTAATGTGAAAGCCCATAAACCTTCATTAGCATCTCATCCACGAAGTTCCCAACTTGTACGAAGTATTCTGCACATTTCATTGGGATGACAACATCTTGAAGCTTTAGTTCGCATATCTGACTTGAATCTGTTAATGGTGCGCCGTAAATGTCTTGAGCATAGCCAAGCTGCCTAAGTCTTTCAACTGAAACTCCAATTTCAGCGGGCTTAAAATGCGTTAATGGAGCGTTTGTAGAATCGAAACGGATTGTTCCATCCTTGTAGACAGATAAGTCATATTTTGCGCGTAAAATACCCTTTTCAATGATTTCAGGAGTCTTGGTCTCATTTGTTAAACCTTTAACTCCCTTCAAAACCTTAGGAATAGAAACCCCTAAGCGGCTATATGTGCCCTCAAGCAATTCTCTGAAATTAACAGCTTGTCTCTGATATTTTTTAGCTGGTAACTTACAGATTGGGCACTCATCTTCCTTTAAATTTTTCCCGCAACGAGGGCAAGCCTTCTCATAAAATGTTTCAGAGCCGCAAGCGGGACATTTAACTCTAAAAGTGAAAGTACCGCAAACTGGACATTTACGTTTAACAATGTCGACGAGAACAGGCGCTTTTTTTGCAGCTTCTAAAATATCTCTTTGTGCACCTCCAGCTAAGCTAACTGGAAAAAGAACGTGGACAAGAGGCTTCATTTCACGTCGCTTGGCTTTTTCTGGTCTTCCCATCCGTGCACCTACAAGTGTTGGAACCTTTTCCATAACCTGCACACCAGACAATAAACCAATTGCCTCTAAAAGAGATTTAACAGAAGAAAAGTCCACAATCTTAGAGGCGCCATAGCTAAGGCAAAACGCAAATGCACAGGCATCATCACCTTCAATAATAATTTTGCCATCCAAAACTTTATGCGGCAGACACATTGCCCTCAAAGCTTTCTTTACATCCACTTCCATTCCACCAACAATTTTGCTGACACCACCATTTTCATAAGACACTTCGGAGTCGAAAAGCCATTTTATTAACATTTGAAGCTCGTCAATTGAGGAAAGGTTTGACCAGAAAAATGTGAAGGCCGGGTGAAGAGGCACATGCAACGTTAACGATAAGGACACAGCCTCATTAACGCTGGGCTTGTTAGTAAATGGACTTTCCACAAAAGCTTTCAGCCTTTCTGCTGGAATGTTAATGGCTTTTGCGACACTTTCAAAGTCTCCATTAAACCTTTCCGCAAGAGCTTTTAGGAGGTCCTCAGCCCACCACTCTTCAACATAACCGGAAGGTGCAAGAAGTTTGCTATTATACAAAAAGTCTCCGAAGCTGATTAAAATGTCACCCAAAAAGAGAATTTTCTCGATTTCACTTTTTATCTCTTTGAAATTTTCAACGGAGACACGAACAATGGAACCGTCCCTTAACAGAACAATAGGCGGCTCCACGGAATCAACCGGAACAGCAATGCCGCCCTTTCCCGGAAGCTCTAAACGCAGTTGCGTACCTGCAGCTAGAAAACCTTGAAGCACAAGCATAGTAGCCGGATGAATCCCTACCGCAGCTAGACCTGTGTTCCGCGCTCTACCGTATCTTAAACGAAAACCGCCACGTCTCGAGGGAAATGAAAATATTGGACGCCCCGCAATAACGTCATCCATGAACCCAGCGGACTTTCTCTCAGATTTTTTACGGAATTCCTTAAGCCAATCCCATCCTTGAATCCCAAGCTCCTCGATGATTGCCAAAACCTTTAAAGCACGCCCAATAACGCCGTCATTTACAACCCTAAGCGCTCCGCCTCTCACGCGGTTGGTCTCTATCCGAGGAAGGTTTCGAAAAGAAGAAACCTCAACCGGGTCCGATTCGGTGCCGGTTACTTCAACCGGAAGCCACTCAAGTGCCTTCCGCAACTCTTCATCTGAAACATGGTATTGAAAGCGACCTACAGAACGCTCATAAAGCCTCATCTCTTCGATGAACCGCGATGTCTCTTCCTCTGTAGGTTTATAACGATCAAGTCCTAATAGTCGCCTAACAAAATCTCCAACAACTAGCGTTAACGCTTGATCTGTTCCCCCAGCAGACCTTATTGGCCCAGCAAAATAAATAGCAAGGTAACGTGTCCGGTCACGATTAGCCTTAATTTTCACTTCGGCTACCCCTTGCAGAGGCGCAGCAGTGAGTCCCTCAGTAAGAATCGCAAGGGCCGTGCGTATGGCTTGCTCAGCCGCAGCTTCAGCCCCCAGATGGCCAAATTTACCATAAACAATTTCTTCTGCAATCTTAAAGGCTAATTCTTCCCTTGGAAGTTTTGCACTCAACTCTCTGATGCTTTCAGCGACGCCCTTTGGTCCTACAAGTCCTTCTACAAGGTCAGCTAGGTCTCTGGCAATTCTGCATTCTGTTTTTAATGTTGGGTCAAGTCCTTTTTCCCTGGCTTTTTCACTTATCGCGTATAATTGTATAAGCTTGCTTTCTAGGTTTTCTACATATTGTCGATATGTTTGACTCATTGGACTGTTCAAAGTATGCCTCCTCAAACTCTTGTGTCTATTAGTTTATTTTGTTTTTCTCAAATAAAAATCAAAAATTGTGTCTGCTGGAAACCTTTACTCCGTGTGAATTCTACACAAAAATAGTGTGCCCCTTTTTTCCTTTGAGTGGCCGGTTGACTTCTGATAAGCTTCTATTGCAATTTTGCTTCGCCTATCAGTGCATTCTTTACAGTGAATATGCTTTAAACTAGATGGCCCATCACATACTCCACAGTTAAGTATCAAAATCTCACCTAAACTTCTCAGCGTCGCCCAAGCATATTCCTGCTCATCATATTGCGGCTCGAAATCCGGCCAGACATCATAGATGTTTTCATCTCCCAAAATTTTCTTTAAAGCGCTAAAGTAGTTTTCAAAGGCCGTCAAATAATTTTCACTTGCTGCAGCGTTTTATACCTTCTACAATTTCGGCAACTTTACTCTCGACTTCAGCGTTTTCAATAACATTGCCCGTAACTATTATGTCAGCACCAGCAGATGCAGCAGCCAACGCTTGACTTCTGGATTTTATGCCTCCCCCAACAATTAAAGGAGCATCAATGTAACTTTTAACAAGGCGAATCATTTCAGGAGGAACAGGTCTCCTCGCACCCGATCCAGCCTCCAAATATATGAAGCGCATACCCAAATATTGCCCTGCCAAGGCATGGGCGGCAACAAGTTCGGGTTTGTTGTATGGAACTGGAACTGCTTTTCCTACAACACTGGCAGTGCCACCGTCGCCAACAATTATATACCCTAAAGGAATGGGCTCTAAACGATACTTCTTGATGAGTGGAGCGCCTAAAACTTGAGCCCCTATTAAGAAGTAGGGATCAGTGGAGTTTAGCAACGACATGAACCATATAGCATCAGCATAACGGCTTATACCCGTCACATTGTTTGGGAAAAGAATTATCGGAATTTTGGCAGTGCGTTTAACAGCCTTAACAACATCGTCTAGATGTGCAGCAGAAAAAAATGTTGAACCGCCAATCATGATAGCCGAGGTTCCGCTTAATTTTGCCTTGCTAGCGATTCTCGAGGCCTGAGGAGAAGTTACTTTCTCGGGGTCTATGAGAGTTAGGTGAATAGTGCCTTCAGACTCGATTTTCTCAAGCAAGTATTTTTCAATAGACCCTACCATAAAGATCAGCCTAACTAGGCGCCCTTGACCTCAAGTGCAGAAGCTTTTCTAGAGCCCCCGTAAATTTTGTCTGTAAACATGCAGTAAACGTCTATCTCACCTTGTGCAGGTTTAACTTGAAACTCCTCTTTTAAGCCGCAACTGCCACAACCAACAACAGCGCGACCTCCCTCACGAAAAATTTCAACCCTAACAGTCTCCTTCCCACATCTAGGGCAAGAGAAAAATTTAGGTAAACGTTTCTTGGGAATGCGAACAACTTTTCTCCTTCTTCGCCCCATATCCCATCCTTCTATACCGTAAAACTCACGTCACACCAGTATTTTATGTTTGTCCTTAAATATTTGCCTACTACCATAAAACAGCAGAGAGGAAATCGCTTGGAATTAACACCCGCCATTCTAAATTTAGACTGGCAAGAAGTGGAGACAAAAATAAAACGGTTCATTAAGGATTACGTGGAAAAATCAGGAGCAAAAGGCATAGTTGTGTCTTTATCTGGCGGACTTGACAGCAGCACTGTGGCTGCACTTTCTGCTTTAGCCATAGGTGGAGACAAGGTTTTAGGGCTTATATTGCCAGAAAAAGAAACCCATAACAAAAAAGACGTCGAACACGCTAAAGTTGTCATAAAAAAGTTTGGCTTAAAATCACAAGTGTGTGATATCACGCCGACTTTAGAAGCATTCTACAAAACAATACCCACCTTTGACCCAGCAGAAAAAGTTTACAAAGGCAATGTAAAAGCAAGAACCCGAATCGTTTACGTTTACTATTACGCTAACAAGCTTAACTTGCTTGTCTGCGGAAGTTCAGATAAATCAGAAACAATGATAGGTTACTTTACAAAATGGGGTGATGTTGCAGCAGATATATACCCAATAATGGATCTGTACAAAACGCAGGTTCGAAAACTTGCCCAACACATAGGTATTCCAAAGGAAATCGAGACAAAACCTTCTACACCAGCTTTATGGCCAGGCCAACTCGCAGAAAAAGAACTCGGCATAAAATATGAACAGTTAGACCTCATACTTTATGGACTTGAACATTTTATGAAACCAAACGAAATCGCAAAACAATTAGGTATAGAGAAGGAGCTAGTGGATAAGATAAAAGATAGATGGCTTTCCGCAGAACATAAAAGGCGAATGTTTTTAACACCAAAACTTGCATATCGAACAATAGGGGCAGATTTCAGACTTCCACGCAGTTATTATTAAACTTGTAAAGGGAAGTATAGTAAATGAAGGAGAAAATCAAAATAGCCTTAGCACAAATGAGCTGCAAGCGTGAAGACAAAGCAGAAAACCTGACGAAAATAGAGAAAACCGTGATTAAAGCCAAAAAGCAAGCCGCAGACCTTGTAATCTTTCCAGAACTTTCATTGACTGGCTACGTAGTTAGGGATCAAATCTATGAATTAGCAGAAACAATACCAGGGCCGTCAACAAAAGTCATAGAAAATATAGCTAAAAAAACAAAAGCACATATCGTTTTTGGCATGCCAGAATTAAGCGAAAAAACACAAGCAACCATTTACAATGCCGCGGTTCTTGTTGGCCCAGAAGGCTTTATCGGAAAATATAGAAAAATGTACCTTCCAACCCACAGCGTTTTCGAAGAGAAAAGATACTTCCGCCCTGGACATCAAGCAGCAGTATTTGACACTGAACTTGGAAAAATAGGCTTAATCATATGCTACGACATCTTCTTCCCAGAAGTGAGCCGGTTAACACGTCTGAAAGGAGCCCAAATGATAGTCTGTATTTCTGCTTCGCCCGCAGTCCGGCGAGCGTTTTTTGAAACATTAACAGTGGCAAGAGCCATAGAAAACACGGCTTTTCTAGCTTACGTGAATTTGGTAGGCATAGAAGATGGGTTACAGTTTTGGGGAGGAAGCAGACTCGTCGGACCTAACGGAAAAGTACTTGTTCAGGCTAAATATGATGATGAAGACCTTGTGATGTGTGATGTTGATTATGCTGACATAAGGCCCGTAGAAACATTCGTCCCCACCTTGAAAGATTTGCGACCTGAACTTTTTGACGAATTAAAAAGTCAAGCTGAAAACTTGTAAAACAAAAGCTTCGTTTTCTAGGGAGTTCTCTTGAAGTTTTTTACAGCTTTTTCTACGCGGTCTAATGCTTCCTTCAACTGTTCGTACGCCGCAGCATAGGAAATTCTTATGTAGCCTTCACCATAGTTGCCAAAAGCCGAGCCAGGAACTGTTGCAATGCGCGCACTTTTTATAAGAAATTCTGCAAATTCTTCTGAGGATATACCGAAATCCTTTATCTTTGGGAAAACGTAGAAAGCGCCCTTTGGTAGGATACAATTAAAGCCGTCAATCTCGTTAAGCCTTTTGTAAACTAAATGCCGTCGCCTATCAAATTCTTGCACCATTTCCTTAACAAAATCTTGTGGCCCTTTTAATGCTGCTAAGGCAATGTATTGCGCTAGGATATCTACACATGTGACTATGTATTGATGCGTAAGCCAAATGGGAGAAATAAGTTCCCTCGGCCCATAAACAAATCCAACCCGCAAACCTGTCATTGCATAGGTTTTAGAGAAAGAATTAACAACTAGTGTACGCTCGCGCATTCCTGAAAAAGTTGCAACACTATGGTGATTAGCGTTATCATAAATTATCTTCTCATACACTTCATCAGAAATCACAAGCATGTCCTGTTCAACCGCAATCTTCGCCAAAGCAGCAACTTCATCACGAGAAAGAACCGCGCCAGTCGGGTTATTCGGATAATTCAGAATCATCACACGTGACTTTTCTGTGACGAGCGACATCACATCATCAATAGAAGGTTTAAAGCCATTTTCCTCTAGCAATGGAACAGAAACAGGAACTCCACCAGCCAAAAGAACACAGGGTTCATAGCATACAAATCCTGGATTCGGAATTAGAACCTCGTCACCGGGATTTATCAAAGCAACCAGCGCCGAAAAAATTGCCTCAGTGCCGCCAACGGTTATTAAAATTTCAGAATTTGGGTCATAACTGAGGTTATATTCACGGTAAGCCTTTTGCGCCAGTGCCTCACGAAGTTCAGGAATCCCATTCGTTGGTGCATAATGCGTTTTACCTTCCTTTGCTGCCTGCCACCCAGCCTCCAATGCATGTCTTGGAGGAGTAAAATCGGGTTCTCCTACGCTTAAGTTAATAACATCGGGTATTTCTTGGGCTAAAGCGAAAAAACGGCGTATTCCAGAGATTTTTATGCATTTTAGGCGTTCTGCGGGTTTAAAACCTAAAACCAAATAGTGTCCCCCGACTATGCATTGTTTGCATGAGCATAAAAATGTTTACGTTAGTAAATCAGTTTAGCGAACATCAAAGTCTCGGTAAACCTTAAAAGGATAGCCCGTATACAAAGTTGTATCCACTAGAAATATACTGCGCTGGGAAAAGTTTGAAATTAAAAGAAGGCGTTCAATCGTGGCTAATAAGTTCTCAAAATGACCCTATTGCTAAAATACTCTCAAAAAATAGTCATTTAACAAAAACGCAGCTAGAAACGCTGCTTATTGATGTCCTATCTGAAAATATCGCAGGTAAAACGCTGAAATACGATGAAAAAGCCAGATTAAGGCTAACAAAGGCAAAAATAAGCCGAGGAGCCTTTAACAGAACCTTAAAACAAGCAAAAGAAAACGTCACAAAATCAATTTATACAGTACTACTCTTAGGGTACTTAGGAATCTTTGAAAGCACAACTCTTGACCCCTATCTAGAAGTAGCCAACAAATTACAACAATACATAGAAGCCTACAAGAACATACCCAACAAAAGTGAGGAACTAAACGAGCATCTGAAAATCATAGAAATGGTAAGAGAAGAGCTCGAAACAAGCCTAAAACAACTTTCCAACTCATCCTAGGGCACTGTGTGACGTCACAAATCACATCAAAAAGTGAACCGTTGGCAGCAACAATAAGTACGCACATAACAATTAGCACACAAAAACGCTGGAAATCCAAAAATAACCGAAAAATGAAGCGTTAGAGCATGCCAGTTGTTGCCTCAAGCTATAATGCTCTTGTATTTTAAAGTGTGATGTGTGACATCATAGAATCCGCAAACAGCGCAAAATACCATAATCCTTAAATCCCTTATAGTAAAACTGTGATTTGTGATGCAACATGAGTGTATCATCCGTAATCACATGCAAATCACAGAGGTGCGTTAATTAATTGGATGAGGTTATACTAATTCTTGTAGGTGTTTTACTTGCTGTGACTGTTGGCGCTGCAATTAAGTATTATAAACAACTTCGAAGGATTCAGCGGGAGTATGAAAAGGCTGAACAAGTTATTGAAGACATTGTTTTGAGTTTTAATAGACAGATTAGGCAGGAAGATGACAAGTTGGAGCTTGTTGCATACAAGGTTGAGGCAGTTTCTTCAAAAAGTGATAACGCTTTGAGGAAGGCAGAAGAAGTGGATAAAAAATTGTTACCTTTAGAAAGCAAAATTGGTGTTGCCTTGGTAGACGGAGAAAAATTGTTAACAAGACTGGATGAAGTTGACAAGAAGGTGCGTGATACGGTTGTATCACAAGAGGCATTAACTGCCAAAATCTCTGCAATAGAGGAACAAGCCCGGCAGTTTTCAATGGTTCCCGAAGCAAAAATTGAAGCAGTTATACCCATAAAAAGAGAGAAAGTCTTAGCCCCCTTAACTGAGACCGAGTTATCTGTGCTGGAAATGCTATCTTTAGAAGGCTCTAAAACGGCGCCTGAAATTAAAGAAAAGATCAAGCTTAGTCGAGAGCACACGGCAAGGTTGATGAAAAAGCTTTACGAAAGTGGTTATCTGGAAAGAGAAACTGGCAAAATTCCTTTTAAGTATAGTGTTAAGAAAGAAATGGAAAAACTCTTGAGAAAAGTGGAAAGCGAAACCGCATAGTACTATAAAGAAAGGGAGTCTTGTTCGCTCAGCTGTTTAAGGCGTTTCTCCATCTCTGAAAGGTTCTGTGATTCTGAAAGTCCATAGTCTTCTTTTCCCCTTTTTTCCAAATATTCTGGATAGTGCGTGACTTTTATTGGCACAGCAAACCTGATTTTTGGTTCAGATATGAGCAGAGCCTCGCCAACATCGAGCATTTTTATTTCCGTGTCGCTATATTCTAGATAAGGCGTGTTTTCAGTTAAGTATGTCCTGTCTTTTCGCAACTCCGTCTTCATAATGACCTTTGTCCACAGTTCAGCGAAAACGTCAAAGTTAATCCTTGAAGGTCGTGGTGTTACAGCGTTGAGTCCAACTCGGTATTTGCGGTATGTTAGGGCGATGTCTGAAAATATGGTTCTAGGCTTGTTTGGGTCAAGAAACTCGTGTGCCTCTTCAAGCGTTATGAGAAGCGTGAGCAGATTCTTCCATTCCTCGTAATTTTCTTCCCACATGCGCTTATAATAGTTTGCAACCGTGGAAGCCGTGAGGCATGTGAACTTGTTTTGCTCCTCAGAGCTTATTCCAGAGATGTCTACAAGGCAAGTTATTCCCTTGCAGATGTTCTGAGTAACACTGTCAATAAAGCTGTAATCGGAGGCTGGGAAAAGATCATGGGAAAGTGATGATAATTTAAGCATTAGGGCTTCAATCACATGCTTCATCTTGTAATCTGCGAGACGCCCTACCCCAATATGCCCCTCAGCCCCGTAAACCTCTCTAGTTTCCTGAATCCAAACCTTGCCCAGCTTTTTGTAAAGTTTCCGTGCAAGCCTGAATTGGGGAAGCCCTATGTCAGGAAAGAGAGTAATAAGCCTCTCCGGAGTGATTGTGAACAAACCCACAGTCATTTTGCCATCACGTGCAGAATAATATTGGACTTTGCTGTGAAACAACGGATGATCTCTTAAACCCTTTTGCGGCTTAATTCCCTTTCCTTCAAGGAGTTGGCCAGCGAAGTCGAAAATGAGAGCGGCTGTTTTGGGGCTGTTGTCAATCATTTGGGCGTTGAGAATTAGTTCGGTGTTTGTTTTTCCAGAGCCAGTCATTCCAAACATGCCCATCATTAGCGGTATTGCTTCAATGTTTATGCCCGCTGAGCCCAGCAATTGCTCTCCAGAACGGAGGCATCCAACTTCTAGCTCCCCTGAGAGTTTGAGAATGGAACAGTCTTCTTCGCTAGCTGTGTAAACTTTGTCTCTGTAGTTTGGGTTAAAAGTTGGAGAACGCACTTTACCAGTTCTCTTCTCTAAGAAAAGAATAGCGCCGACGCTTCTGTAGGCTGAGTACGGTCCAAAGGCTTCCTTGCCTTCTGCTTCACGTAACTGCTCAATTGTGTCAAGTGTGGAGCTGCTTTCGGCGTTGACAACCCTCGCGTAGAAGCTCCTCTCACTGGAATCTATTCTAACAATTTGTCCAAAAGAAAGATTGACTTCCTTATTGAGAAAGAAAGACACGGAGTCTCCCTTCGTTCCACACACAAACCCTATAGGTTCAGAACTATTCACCCCACCACTCCCACTCAAACGCATGCTTAATTCCGTGAAGCTCGTCAGCGAAGCTACATGAAAATTCTTCTCGACGAAGTACTTCTAATAGGCCAACCTGGGCGAGCACATTCTCGACTTGATCGTGATAAGAAAGAAGCATCGCATCGGAGGGTGCAGAGAAGTCATGGGCAAGCCAAAGTGGAACAGGATATCCAAGACATCGGGGGTCTTCGGCTACTGCAGTCAAAGGAGAAAGGGTCTCGCTTACTTGTTGGTCTGTTAGGTATTCCATTATGTCGCAACGAAAAACGCGCGAACTTCCCTCACATAACCTAACAAGGGATATGTCTCCATACAAGCTTTTGTCCTTGTCAGCTTCTCTGATCGGGTGACAAACCCAAGTACTATAAGGAGAGAGTATACTCGTAGTAGCTATAAGGTCCCTTCCCTTTTCATCATGAAGTGAGGGAGAGTTTTTACTAATAGCGAGAAGGGTAACCCTATCTTTTTCACATTTCTCATAAAGTGCCACTCGAAATTTCCTTTCGCCGCCAAAGTACCCGCCACCATCAAGCAAGAGGTAATTACTACGAGGATCAGTATGCTTGTGGTAGAAAAGACTAGTTTTGTTCTCAAGAAGGTTAAGTGCCATTTGACTCTCTAACTCAATTCTTACATCTGTTAGAAAGTTACTACGAGTATGCGCATCACCAACCACGGTACACAATCTTTCCTGATAACCCCAATCAATATCACGCTCCTTAACTGAGGCATATGCTACCCGCATGAGGTAGATGCCCCAGTTGTTCGCCCTCTTGAGCGTTCTTGTCGAACAATCAACGGCAACGAAACCCCCAGAAAACTCGCTTACTTTTTTCAAGGGCTTTATCAAGGACACATCTGGTTTGACCGATATCAGTGGCTCTTCTTTCACTTCAACTGCTCGTGCAACTCTTCCTTTGTCAATGTAAAACTTCAGTTTCTTCTCCATTTCAGCAAAATCTGTTTTGATATTGTCGTTCATCTGCAGTGCCTCTTGCACCATGGTTAGAATGTACAATATTTTATTTATAGTAATTGTTGCATGTTTGCTTTTTATCTTTTGTGACGCTTAGAGAAAACTGCACTGCACATAATACGAGTAGGTATTAGGGTATTTCCTGTTTGAGTGTAGCTTGTGGAAAACCTGATGCCACTTTGTATTTCAAACGGTTAGAAGCCCCGGCTTTCACCAATATCCCTTTGTTCGCCATTCTAGCAAAATATGTGGCCACGGTGCTGAGACTTACCGGCTCTTTAAATTCCTGTTCATAGGCTGTTTGAACTTCTCTCGAAGAGAACCAGACTATTGGAAAATGCCTTTGAATCAGCATACGAACTTTTTCATATTTAGAAAATCCATTACCTGCAACCATTGGATTAATTTCAGGGTTTCCGGTGCCGCTTGACACCCCGCCTAACAATTCTACTAAATCCAAAAGGCGAACAGCCTTTTCCCTAGTTATTTGCCCTTCAAAGGACACAGTATACTTATTACCTTCACTATCGAACAGCTCAACACGCATCTTTCTCGCGGGCATTAGCAATCTACACCGTAGCCGGTGTTCACACTTTACACTTCACAAGTTATAGCTATTACGGTGAAAACATAAAAAGTAAAAGCGTTGTAGCAAGCTGCAAAAAAGAAAATACCAAAAAATTTCAGAGATTTTCACTTTACAAGCATCACAGTTTCTCTAAACAGGAAAAACGCAAAAAACCGCCGTTATGTTTATATTTCCAGTAGAAGGGGAGGGGTGGCTTTTTCACAGAAAAAAGACACAAAAAAGTTAAGAATGAGTAAAATAAAACCGAAAAAGATGCAGTCTCAAGTTAATTTCACAGAATATTCGCAACTTTGTGAACTTACATAACACATTGAAGCAGGTATTCTTTGCACCTATTTCTGTCACTAGCAAAACAGTGGTTAAGTCTAAAGTCAAATAAAAAAACGAACTAAAGATGCAGCCTGAAATCGTTGGACAAGATATAGAGAAGAGGGCCACCCCCTAGTTTCCAATGGAGAAAGGAAAACATTTGGGTTAACTCTTATTTTTTGATATTTTTCTTTAAACATCTAAAAAATTTTACAGTAATAATTATAGTGTAAGTCGTTTTTCTTATCTTTCAGAGTATTTTTTTCTAGATAAAAGGTAAAAGTTCTAATTATTTTGTGCAAAAATATTGACTTCTACAGGAAATTAAGGGGTGTGGCTATGTTCCTTAAGGCTTTTAATATTAGCCTTTTGGTGTTCCTTTAGGATTCTTGCACCTTTAATTTAGTTTTTTGTATGGCAGATTTTATTTTCTGAAGAAGAAAACAAGGCGTTGCTTCTCCTTGAAGAGGAATTATAATGAACGATACTAACGTACTTGACGATGTGTTCAAAAAATTTGTTAATAGCATAAAGATTTTTAAGGATAGAGAGGTTCTGCGGCACGACTATCTACCAGATAAGTTACCGCACCGAGATGAACAGATTAGGCAGATTGGCGAAACTATGGCGCCTGTTCTGAAAGGGGCGAGAGGTTCTAATGTTTTTGTTTACGGAAAAACTGGAACTGGAAAGACAGCTGTAACAAAATATGTGCTCAGTCATCTTGAGGCTAAGGCGAAGGAATTTAACGCACCTATCAAATTCTTTTACGTGAACTGCCGATTGGTAGGCTCTGAATATCGCATCTTTGCAAGTTTATGCCAAAGCATAGGCATATCTGTTCCTTTTACAGGATTATCAGTGGGAGAAATTTTTGACAGGTTTAAAGCAGGTTTGGATGACTCTAAGATTATTTCTATTATAGTTTTGGACGAAATCGACGCCTTAATAAAAACGCGTGGTGATAACCTTCTTTATGAATTAACAAGGATAAATGAAGCCTTATGTAAAAGCAAAGTATCCATCACTGGTATATCCAATGACCTACGGCTGAAAGAGTTTCTTGATCCTCGAGTTTTTAGTTCACTTAGTGAAGAAGAGATTGTTTTTAGTCCATACGATGCTGATGAATTAAAAAATATTCTTTTTGAACGTGCTACATTAGCGTTCCATGATGGTGCTTTGTCTGATGGCGCTTTGAGTATTTGTGCGGCGTTAGCTGCTGCGGAGCATGGTGATGCGAGACGGGCCTTGGATTTGCTGCGGGTTGCTGGTGAGGTTGCTGAGCGAAAAGGGGCAAACATTGTGATCGAAGAACATGTTCGAGAGGCCGAAAAGCACATCGAACACAACCGTGTTATCGAGGCTCTCCAAAATTTGCCTTTACATTCAAAACTTGTGGTTTTAAGTATTCACCACCTGAGAGAAGCAGAGACCCGCCGAGTCATTACGGGTGAGATTTATGAGGTTTATGGTGAGCTTTGCGGAGAATTGGGTGTTACGCCATTAACCCAACGTCGGTTGAGTACTTTGGTGAACGAACTTGATTGTATGGGACTGTTGAATTCGAAAATTGTAAGCATGGGAAGGTATGGACGCACAAAAAAGATTAGGTTGGAGATAACGCGCACTCTTATTAAAGATGTTTTCGCTAATGACGATAGGCTTGGACGTTTGGTTGCTTATGAACCGAAATGCCTTTCGAAACTTGCCAATAGTAGGAGTTGAGGACGGAAGTTTTCAAAAGGGCATAACACGAAGTGCTCTTCTCGTAGCGGTTTTATTTAGAGGACTGGAAATTGAGGATGTTAAATTCACGAAAATAACTGTTGATGGCTTAGATGCGACGGATAGACTCTCTGAACTCTTAAGGGAATGGGAATTCGCCGCTGTTCTTCTTGCTGGCGTTTCTTTTGCAGGCTTTAACGTGATCGATCCAACTGTAATTCATGAAAAATTCGAGAAACCAGTTATTATAGTAACGCGAACAAAACCTGACAACAAGGCGGTTCACCGAGCTCTCCAAAGACACTTTAAAGACTGGAAAATGCGCTGGGAACTGTTTGAGAAATTAGGTTCTTTTCACAAAGCGGTTGTTTTAGCTGATGACCACCAATCTATGTTGAAACAATGGGTGCTGGCATCAAGTGGACTTGTAACCTAATTCACGTCTTGTCTGTCTGTTGTAGAGTTCCCAAGCCAATCCGCGTTGCGCGATTGATTGCGCGTGGTCTGTCCTAAATGAACGGGATAACAGTAACCTCTAACGTTTGAAGATTTACCACAGGAACTTTTCCCGGCGTTGGCACAAATCCAAGTCTTCGCATGTAATCTGTCTGTTCCTGCCATCCACCTGAGTTTACAATTAACACTCCACGATAATTGCTGTATCCCAACGCATGTATATGACCCGCGTGAAATATGTCCGGAACACGCTCAATAACCAAGGGATCTCCACTTTCCGGCGACAACATTGTTTTCCCACCATATACTGGTGCTAGATGACGACATTGCAACAACAACTTCATTGCCTTTTCTGGATGGCTGGGGTCCATGCCTGGAACCGTTGAGATAATATCATCTAAGCTGCGGCCGTGATCTACTAATACTTCAACGCCGTGGAGACTTATGAGACATGGATTTCCAAGAGAATAGACCTTTCTTGACTCTTGCAATGTTTCTAGGAAAGTGTTTGATATTGCGGGCTGAGGCAAGGCTTTTCTGGGGGCGTCATGGTTTCCAGGGATGATTACCACTTCTATATAGTCGGGGATCTGCTCGATGTATTTTGCAGCAAGCTTGTATTGCCCATAGATGTCTTTGATCGCAAGCTCTTTTATCTGGTTTGGGTAAACTCCTATTCCGTCTACAATGTCTCCGGCTATTAGAACGTATTTGACGTGGCTTGCTATTTCCCTCATTTTTTCGTCGCCATATTTGCCGTTAAGCCACAAAACGAAGCGGCTAAAAGCTTCTCTCTGAAATTTTGTGCTCCCCACATGCATGTCTGAGGTGAGCACAGCATAAACCGGAATTGAGGCTTTATGTTGAGGTTTTTGTGCGATATCTGGAAAGATTATGTCTTCAGCAATTAGGAGGTTACTTCTTGTTTTTACAACACTTAGGCAGACAACTTGGTCAAGCAAGAGTAAACGTGCTTTTTCTAGGAGTTCTGCCGAGGAGTTCTGAGAAACAAGCGCCATGGTGCTTGTGTGCAAATCCTCAACAGTTAGCAGCATTTTCTGTTTTGCTTCTCTCTTTTCCGTTATCATACCAATTATTTTGAGTTTCGTGTTCGCTGGGGCCTTTAAAGCGTCGATAATTGATGCCGCGCTTTTGACGTCCATCCTTTGCCTTAGTAGCTTTTCTATTCGCTTGAACCTATCTCGGAAGTATTCCAGATAATCCTCCATAGTTCCGCTTGAACTTAGTTTGCTGGCTGGATCATCAATTACCTTGATGTTTGGTTCGACTTCTTTTGCATAGGGATGGAACTGCATTTTTCCCTCTGTTATGCGTGATTCTGGCAATGTTTGGAGTGGTTCCTCTAATAATTGAGTGGGGATTTCCTTTTTTGGTTCTGACGATTCCACTAGGTGTTCCAAGAAGCTTCTGTCAATAAATAATGGCTTTTCTTTTAAGGCTTCGATTTCATGTAATGCCTTATTCATTATGTCTGCTGGGTCTTGTGTAATGGCTAAGGTGCTTAGAAATTCAAAGGCTTCTTTGTTTATTTGGTATCCTGCTGCGATTGTCAATTCTACGACTTTTTGTAGTTTTTCAGCCTCGCTCATATTTGAAGTGTTCTCCAGTCTTGCTTTTTTGGAATGATTACGTAGCCTTCTTCTTCGTCACCTAAAGCCTCTGTCTGGTTTCTCATGTAAAGGTATGCTGTTAAAGCTGCTATTACAGCGTCAATTTCGTGAGGCGTCAAGGTGCGCACTTTGAAGTCTCCTTCTAAACCTATTTGCGTTAGGACTGTTTGAATTTTTCCCCAGTCTTTTGGTGGTATATTTAGGGCTTTGCATGTTGATGTAGGATGCACTTCTATTGTTTTGAATCCTTTTTTTGCTATTAACCTGTTCAGTTTCATGGCGCGCATTGCAAGTTTTCTCATTGCTGGGAGCCTTGGCGGAAAAACGCGATAGCCATTCTTTATCATTTCTCTATCTGCTTTTCTAAGGATTCCACTTTTTGGAAGACTAAAAGGGGCGTCAACTGCTATAATTTCTGGTTTATTCTGAGTTATGGCTTCAAGTATTTGGTTATCCATGTATAGTAGAGTTGTTTTCACCTTTTTGTTTTCCCAAGACGCCCATCCTGTGGGATTTTCTGGCTTTCCTGCCAAGTCTATACCAATTATAACTTTCGTTTTCAATTCTAACATTCACGTCTACTTTTATATATTGGATTTTTGTTTAGATAGGTTATATCCAAAGACGCATCTCTCTATTGGTATGGTGAAGTGAATGGGTGAATTACGCAAGGTCCAGCGCACCCCAAGTGGGACCTTCTTTGTTTGCTTACCTAAGCCTTGGGCTGAACGCTATGGTTTGAAACGAGGCTCCGTGGTAGCACTTACTGAAACCAGCGATGGTAAACTTCTAATAGACACCGAATATGCTGTTGAACCTTCTCCCCGCACCATTACTTTGAAGCCCGGTGCCTACTTGAGTCGTGAAATTATAGGAAAGTATCTGCTCGGCTTCGACATTATCACTGTTGAGGCGAAGGACCGTATTAGCTTTGAGGTTCGGGACACTGTTAAGAATTCTGTCAGTCGGTTAATTGGATTGGAAATTGTCGAGGAAGATTATTCAAGTATTGTTATGCAGTGTTTGTTAGAGCCTTCAAGCTTTCCCCCCGAAAAGATTCTTCGCCGCGGCTACACAATTGCTGCGGGTATGCACCGCGATGTTGTTAATGCGCTAGTAGATGGAGACATAAACTTGGCTAAAAGCATCATAGCCCGCGACGACGAAGTTAACCGGCTTCACTTTCTTTTAGTTCGCATTCTGCGCACCATAATCCAAAATCCAAGCCTAACAGAGAAACTAGAAGTCCGACCAATCGAATGCTTAGACTATCGACTTGTAGCAAGCTTGGTGGAAGCTATTGGCGACGAATGCGTGCGAGTGGCGATGAAAACGGTTGAGTTAAAAGGCACAAAACTAGTTGAGGATTTAAAGAAATCGCTTGTCGACTTTCACTTGGCTTGTTTTGAAGCCCATGAAAATGCTTTGAAAGCCTTTTTAGTTGGTGACATGGGCTTAGCTGAAAACGTGCGGTCGATGCGCGAAAAAGTTGAAAAAATGTTTGCCAGCATCGAAAAAATTGCCAAAGCAGAGTCTCTTAACGTTGTGGCGCATATTCTAGCTGCGGCTTCAGCTTTGAGACAAATTTATGAACACAGCGTAGACATAGCAGACTTGGTGATGCCGAAAAAACTGTAAGTTGCCCCTTTTAGACGGGAAGTTTAGCTACTTTTTGTGGTGCTTTGGCTAATGAAGCATGTTCGCTCATTCTTAATTCAATGGTGTACTGTACCTCGCCACTTATTTGACAATTAGATTCAATTGTGATGTTTTCACCGTAAACATTTTCTGCGTGTGCTCCGCTTCTTAGAAAAATCTTTTTTCCATAGATATTTTCTGCGCGCGCTTCTCGACCAATAATGACTTGATCTGCCCTTATAGGTCCGCGAACTTCACCTCTTTTTCCTATTTCAATAAACCTTGCAGTCACGCCGTCAACCGTTGTTATCGACCCACCAACTTCTACAGTCTCTTCAACAGTGGCTTTTCTTGAACGTATTACGCCGCCGACTTCAATGTTTTTTGTTGACACGTCTCCGCCGATTTCCGCTTTACCTCCCACCTCCAGGCTTCCAGAAAGTTTTAACGATCCGCCGATTTCTACTCTGCCTCCGACGTCCATTTCGTCACCTTCGCCTGAACCTGTTATCTCTACTTCACCTCCCACATCAATTTCTCCGAACTCTAAATCTCCTTCAACCCGAAATGAGCCTCCCACCTCTATTTTTCCGCCCTTGTTTTTACCATTAAGCCGAACGGTTCCACCAACATCTATGCTTTCAAATTCTAGTGGGCTATTTGACTCAAAACTGCCTCCTACATCAATTTCTTTAATTGTCCCGCCGCAAACTTTCGCTGTTCCTCCTACATCCAATTTTGTTATATTCACTTTAGATTCGATTGAAACACTTCCTCCCACATCGATTTTCTCTGCCCTAGTCTCTCCTTTAACTTCAAAGCTTCCGCCAACATCTATGTCCTCAGCTTTTAAATTTCCATCAACTTTTAAGCTCCCGCCGATGTCAACTTCCTCAACCGTTAGATCCTTGTTTACATATAGAGCTTCGTCGATGTCTATGTGCCGCGCAGTCATGTTCCCGTAAACTTCTAGGCGTCCTTCTTCGACTTCAATTTTGTTTTCTATTTCTAGGTCTCCATGGATTGTCACGTTATCCTCGGCTTCTAGGTTTTCTGCCAAGATGTTGCCCTCAAAGGCGTTGTCTCCTTCGCAGTAAATGGTTCCAGAAACTTTCACTGTTGATGGTTTGCCAGTGCCCTTTATGATTGAATGCCTGCCTACTAGTAAGTCTCCTTCAACACAATCTATTGTTGTTGTGCTTCCTAGTGGAATGGATGTTTTGCTATTCATACAATATCCTCCATTTGAATCTATAATCACTGATTTAAAAGGGAAAGTCACGTTTTGTGACCACTCTTTGTTATTGGATCATTAGCTGCCTTCTTAGGAATATGATTGCTTCGGCCTTCTTTTGGTTCGCTTTTATCTCGTATTCTTTTAGCGTTTCAGTTACCTTATATGCAGGGAAATCGATTGTTGGGTCTGAATTTTTTGTTTTAGAGTGGATGCTTTTGGCGATGCCAAACAGTTCTCGGGTTCTTGAACTCAAGTTCTCCTTTGTTTTTTGTTTTTGGTCTAATTCAACTTTTATTGAGTCTTTCATTTTTATCACCTCTTTTTTTACTGAAAAAGATTAACGGCCTTTGAAGCCTTAAAAGGCGACGCACATTGTGAAAACACTTTTTGTAGTCACAAGTTGTTACTGTTTTTATTCTTGTAATGCAGCGAAGAACTTTCTCATGCGCTTGAATGTTTCTAAATATTCTAGACCCCATTTTGTTGCTCTATATTTTTTGCGGTCGCCAGTGGCTATTTCTCTTATGAAACCGTGTGAAACCAGAAAATTTACGGCTTTCTTTGTTCTATCTACGGGCATGTTAGCTCCATACGAGATTCTGGTTAGAGAGCATAGGTCCTTCTTTGCAATCATTTCTATGATGTCTGCGTAAATGTCATATTTCGTTCTTTTTTGTTCGCTGGACAACAGATAGATTCTCCGAATTTCCACTATTATTAAATGCTGATTTCTTAATCTTAATTGTGGTGAATAACTGTGCACCAGATCGTTCCTAGGGGCAAACAGTATCATATTGCTTGTGGAAAAGGTGATTTGGCTGAATATTTGCTTGTTCCAGGCGATCCAGATCGCGTTCCAAAAATTGCGGGTTTTTGGGATTCCGCCAAAGAAGTTTCCTGCCACCGCGAGTTTCGCAGTTTTACAGGCAAATACAAAGGCGTTCCAACATCTGCCCTATCAAGCGGTATTGGTCCAGCATGCATGGCTATTGTTGTTAATGAGGCTTCACGTGTAGGCGTGCATACATTTATTCGTGTTGGTAGCACTGGCGCCATACAAAAGGACATAAACTGCGGTGACGTGATTTTTTCTTCTGCTGCCGTACGTCTTGATTGCACAAGCAACTTTTACGTTATGCCCGAGTATCCCGCAGTTGCCAGCTACGAAGTTTTGTTAGCTTTAATTGAAGCGGCTGAAAGCTTAGGTATAAGCAACTATCATGTTGGCATAACTGCAACAACATCAGATTTCTACGCTGGACAAAACCGTCCAACCGTTAAAACACGTCCATTATGGATGGAAAACTTGCTCCCTACACTGCAGAGGGCAGGAGTTTTAAACTTTGAAATGGAAACAGCCACACTGTACACTCTAGCAAGCCTTTATGGGTTAAGAGCATGTTCTGTCTGCGCCGTTTATGCCAACAGATGCACAAGCGAATTCAAACCAGAAGCAGGCGAAGAGAATGCTATAAAAATCGCAAACGAGGCCACAAAAACACTATACGAATGGGATAAGAAAAAAAGCAAAAAAGGGAAGCGTTGGCTTTTTCCGTCTCTGCTGACTAAATGAAAATCCTTTTAGACAATGAAACACTTTGTTTCTGTTGCCGGGGTGGCGGAGTGGTTATCGCGCTGGCCTCGAGATCAAAGGTCCAAAATAGAAGGGGACTTGAAACGTGAAATGGACAAGTAAGCCAGTGGGCCTTCGGGCTCGCAGGGGTTCGAATCCCTTCCCCGGCGCCATTTTAC
>Ga0315280_10003975_pt1 | contig 22212 bp, 23 predicted proteins | sample YL17G06_40_MG_FD_203697 | JGI IMG/M metagenome (GOLD analysis project Ga0315280, IMG submission 203697) | Sediment microbial communities from Yellowstone Lake, YNP, Wyoming, USA - YL17G06_40 | ecosystem: Environmental > Aquatic > Freshwater > Lake > Sediment | place: USA: Wyoming | collected...
AGCTTGCTCGCTCTCAGGCGGCCTTTCCCCTCGTCGGCTTGCTCCTGGGGCTGATGCTGGTCGGCTTGGACGAGGGCCTGTCGGAGGCGATGCCCGGGCCGGCGGTGGCCGCCCTGCTGGTGGTGGCGCTGGTCGTCGCTACAGGCGGGCTCCACCTCGATGGCCTGGCCGACACCTGCGATGGCCTGTTCGGCGGCTACACGCCTGAAGAGCGGCTGGCCATCATGCGGGACAGTCGGGTGGGGAGCTATGGCGTGCTGGCGGTGACCTCTGCCCTTCTCCTGAAGTGGGCAGCCTTTGTGTCGTTGGCCTCGCCGGTGCGGCGGGGTGCTCTGCTCCTGACGCCTGCCCTCGGCCGCTGGGCGATGGTGGCGGCTGTAGCCTCCTTTCCTTATGCTCGGCCGGAGGGGTTGGGAAAGGTGATGCGCCAGGTGGCCTGGCCTTACCCTGCCTTGGCGGGTGTCGTCGCCCTGGCGGCTAGCGTGGCCTTCTTCGCTGGCTGGGGCCTGGCCCTGTTCAGCTTTGCCTCTGTGCTGACCTGGCTTGTTGCCTGGTACGTGCGGGGGAAGATCGGCGGCATTACCGGCGATGTATATGGGGCCATCGCCGAGATAGTGGAGGTGGCGGTCCTTCTGTTTGCGGCTTCCGGTCAGGAGACCGGCTGGCTGGCCGCCTGGTTGTGGCGAGGGTAGAACGATGAGCAAGGAGCTAATCTTGGTCTTGGGCGGCGCACGTAGCGGCAAGAGCGCTTTCGCCCTGAAGCTAACCCAAGAGGCTGGCGGTCGCCTGCTGTACGTGGCTACTGCCCAGCCGGGCGACGACGAGATGCGCTGCCGCATCGCCAGGCACCGGCGGGCGCGACCGCGGTCCTGGCGCCTGCTGGAGGAGCCCCTGGCCGTCGGTGCAGCCGTGGCTCCTCTCCTCGACGACGCTGATATTGTCCTCATAGACTGTCTTACGATCTGGGTGAGCAATCTTGTTCTGTCAGCTCTTCCCGGGGGTATCGTCGGGGGTCCCGTGGAGGCTGCGGCCGCCGAAAGGGTGGTGGACGAAGCGATTGGTGCGCTGCTCCAATCGTACCGTGACGGCACCGCCTCTTTCATTGTGGTCAGCAACGAAGTAGGCTTGGGTCTGGTGCCGGAGCACCCCCTGGGGCGCCTGTATCGCGATGTCCTGGGTAGAGCTAATCAGCGTGTGGCTGCTCAGGCCGACAAGGTCTACCTGCTGGTGGCCGGCATGGCCGTAGACGTGTGCGCGCTTCAGGGAGCGGCGGGACCTTGTCGCAAGTCATCGCTGGGCATGGATGACGGAGATACGTGCAAATAGAGGTAGTGCACGAGGGGCGCCTTGCCTGCCGAACGACGTGTCTCACCTAGAGCGGAGTTAGGGAATAGATGTGATGAAAGTTATCGCTTCCTGGAGCGGAGGAAAGGATAGCTGCTTTGCCTGTTGCAGGGCTCTGGCGCACGGCCATGAGGTCTCTTACCTGCTCAGTTTCATATCCCGGCGGTTCCGCAGGGTCTCCTTTCACGGGACCAGGGCTCACCTGATCTCCTGCCAGGCGCAGGCTATCGGGATTCCCCCGGTTCAATACACTGTCCCGCCGGGCATGTCCTCCTACGAACAGCGGTTTAAGAAAGCGGTATCAGCCCTGAAGCGCAAAGGCGCAGAGGGCATGGTCTTTGGCGATATCTACCTGCAGGAGCACAGGGACTGGATAGAAAGGGTTTGCAGGGAAGTAGGCATTACCCCCATATTGCCTCTATGGGGCATGGCTCCAGAGTGCGTGCTTAGTGATTTTGTCCAGGCAGGCTTTGAGGCCATAGTAATTTCAGCCAAGGCGGACATCTTCGGTGAGGAGTGGCTGGGTAGAAGGACAGACCGCAGCTTCCTGTCTGACCTGAAAAAGCTGGGGCAGCAAAGAGAAGTAGATGTCTGTGGTGAGCAGGGGGAATATCACACTCTAGTGTTGGATGGCCCGCTGTTTCGTAAGCGAATGCAAGTGACATACGGGGTCAGGGTTCAGAGGGACGGATACTGGTTCCTTGATATCTCCAGGTGCAGAGCTAAGTCAAAGTGAGACTTGGTTAAAGGGATGAAAATGGCTACGAAGTACGTCCTTGTCTTGGGGTGCCCGCGCGTCAGCAATTTGCGTCAGGCGAGACGCATACCGCTCCGCCGGCGGCTGATCGAGCCCCGCACAAGGTCCGTGAGGCGGCACCTTCAACTAAGGTCTGGCAGGTGAGCTACCATCTTTCGAAGCGCCGGGATCGCCTCCATCTTCTCCGGCGGTAGGAGCGCCATGGCGATGGTATAATAGGAGCTGTGCTCGCAACTGACCTCTTGGCCCCGGAGGAGGCTTTGCCGTGGATGTAGGGGAGGAGCGTGGACTTAGAATCGCGGCCTCCACAGCGGATGGCAAGGTCGTTTTAAGCAACGGCTCGGTTCTTACCCCCAGAGAGCTAGACATCCTGCGGCTCGTGATTGGGGGCGCGCGAAACCGCGAGATAGCAGCGCAGCTTTTCTTGACCGTTCACACCGTCGAATATCACATGACGCACATTTTGCAGAAGCTGAGTGCAAGGAACCGTACTGAGGCTGGACTGAAGGCCATACAGCTTGGGTTATCTTGTTGGCGCTGGGAGGCGTCCGGTGAGGGTCACGTGGGTTTGGATGAATCAACTCGGCAGATCCGTCGACCGATCAGAGTGGTCGGATGGAGGCTCATTGCGCCAGCGTTGCTACTGCTAAGCGGTCTGATTATCTATATAGCGGTGTCGGGAATGCCCCTGGACTGGAGCTCAACTGGCCCGGCTAACGCCTCTGCTTCGCCTTCCGAAACGGCTAGCGCCCCACTGGACTACCCTGAATCAGTCGTCCGCTGACGACGATAAGGTCTGTGCGGGCCTCCGATAGGCAATCCCTAGCGTAAGACTAGGGTGATCCAGGATGACGTCGCTCGCACCGTGGGCTAACCTTGCACTGAGGCTAACCTTTTCGAGAAGGAGGCGAAGATGCCGGATCGAATTCTCCGTGGTTTCCGAAGTGAGCGGATGGGGAAGTGGAAGCTTGTTCTCGCATCTGCCCTGGTTGTTCTTGCAGGCGGGATTGGAGGGGGTTTCATAGCCACCGGCCAGGCCAAGCATGAAGCTGAGGATCCGCCCTATGCCATCGCCCGAGCACTAACCGAGGAAGAAGCGGCCGCCGGCGTGCGTGTAGAGGCGCAGTATTTTGATGGCCTCGAAGAAGCGCTCCGGTCCATCGGCGCCGATCCTCAAGACTTCGCCGTCGCCGCTGCAGATCAGGCAGCAGATACGAATCAGATAGCGGATCGTCCCCCGGATCGAGAACCGACGAGGCACTGTATCGTCCGGATCGAGCCTTTACGGCCAGGCCGAACGGCTTCAGAGATGTCGGATGCAACCTGCTTCGACAGCTTCGCTGATGCGATCAACGCGGCCACGGGCGGGACGGCAAGTTTGTCATCGACCGTTCAGCCTGGGGACGTGACCCAGGAAATGCTCGCGCCAGCGGCCCAGACGGTAATCAGCATCGACTACAGCAGTGCGAACTACCAGGGCAGTACGCTGGTGTGGTACGTCAACAATTCCTACGGTTGCTACACGGGATGGTCCTACGCCAACCCGACAATGCCCTCCGGCTGGAACGACGTTGTCTCATCGTCGCATAGCTACGGTGGTTGCAACCACAATCCTCACTACGAGCATACGTACTATGGCGGTGCGTTGATTTTCTGCACGTGCGCCACGATGGGAGTCATGGACAATCAGACCTCCTCCGAGAAGTGGTACCAGTAACGGGGTGCTGAGGATTCGCAAAAAGGGAGCCTGGGCTGGCTACAGGCAGGCCCCTTTTTGCATGAGCGGCGCCCTCCACACCACAAGTCAGAGAACTGGCAAAGGTCCGGCGGGGATATGCCTTGCCCAATTCGCTCTGATTCATGCCGGGACGATTGACGACCACCGATCCGCAGACCACGAGATCGATAGCCTGCAGCTCGTCGACGGTCACCGGACGGCCGTACCTGAAGGAGCCACGGATGGTAGCGGCGGCGCTCGCGCGCTGGCCTAGCCGCCGCGGGTCGAGTTCGATGAAGCAGCGCTCCTGGCGCAAGCGGGGCACGGCCATGTAGATGGTCTTGCCCTCGCCGAGAGCTGCCTGGCGCAAGGGGAGTTGCGGCGAGTCCGGGTTACACTTGAGGACGCTGGCCCGCTGCCAGACCCGGAGGCGGCGCACCAGTTCTGCGGCCTCCGTGGCACCCTCGAAGTTGGGGATGCGGCTTACAGCCCCAGGGAAACGGGCTACGCCTTGGCGCTGAAGGGTCTCCCAGATGCGCTCGCGGAGCTGCTGTTTGGTCTGCACAACGTCATAATAGCACCGCGGGCTGGCCCGGCAGGCTAGTCCCCCGTCGCCAGCAAATGGAAGGCCGCCTTCCCAGCTTCTCGCTGGCCGTCGCCAGCGAGGTTGCGAGGTCTACATATTCCTGTAACCGCTCTCGCGACCGCGGCCAGGCCCCGCACCGACAGGTCTTATCGGAGTTCACCAGGACCGACTCAGCCCATCCAGCCACTCCCTAACCGCCCTGTCTGCTATCGGGTTTCGGTAAGGGTTCTCGCTCCCTGGCCCTCCAAAGGTGATGATCTTCCCGACCCAACCGCCCCTCCGGTCCACCTGGACGGCCAGCCCCAGGGCTGTCACGAGAGACCCGGACCTATCATCGCCGTTCTCGTAGTCCCGAAGCTCCTGGGCTAGCGCTTTGGCCGCAGCCGTCCCAGGCAGGTGGAGCCGCCCGGTCGTCAACAGGGCCTCAAGCCGGGTGACCAGCCAAGCCCTACCGAGCCTGACCTCCCGGTCCTTCTCGTCCTCGTCTCGCTCCTGATCGTGTGTGAGGAAGGCCGACATCAGGTGCGCCTGAACGCCGGCGTGCCGTAGCACATCCAGCACCGGCGTCCCCACGTCGGTGACGTTCACGTAGAGGAAGAGCCGGGGAGGGTACTTCCCGGTCGGACGCGGAACGCCATTGACGATCTCAGCCACCCGGGCCGGCACATCGGGATACGATCCTTCGGACAGGCGCTCCAGGTGCCTGACCACATGATGAACCTCAGATTTGCCGTTGGTCGCTTCGCGCTCTTCCCTCTGCGCGACGGCAATGGTGGTGAACTCACGTTTCTCATTGACGTCCAACCCTATCGTCACAGATCCCATGGTTTTACCTCCTCGCTGAATGCTTGATCGATCTCTTCCTGTCGAAACGCCCGTATCGTGGTGTTCTTGCTTGCCAACAGACAGTACACCTCGGCCTGGGCGTAGTGGTCGTCCTTGCCGCCATCCAGGTAGCGCGCCACCCAATTGCCCTGCGCGTTCTGCTCCAGCGTCCGGTTGAGCACTGTCATCTGCCGATAGTATTCGCCAAGACCGTTCTCAACCCTTCCGCCCAGGTAGCGGGCCTTGGACGGAAGCTCGGCCCTGGCTTGGTGGAAGCGTTCGAACATCTCGTCCAAGGCCTGAACGCGGTTGATGTGCAGTGTGTTCTCACCGGCCCGGCCGCCCGGGTTCCACTCGTGGTCGCCCTCCTGACGGTCGTAGTAGGCCAGCCAGACCTTGGGGTGCCATCTCCTGGCGAATTCCCGGGCCTTGTGGACATCCGGCAGGGCGTCGAGGACGCACCTGCGCACCCGGTAGCGCTCGATGAGGTGTCCCAGTTCCCCAAAGGTGTCTACCTCGCCGATGAAGAGGGCGCGGGACCGGCCCTCCCCCAGCCGCTGGCGGATGACCACATGGAGCTTGAGGCCGACGTCCACCCCCATGTACGTATCGGTGTCAGCGCCGCCGGGGGGATCGTAGTCGCGGCGGCAGCGGTCGAGGGTATCGATGCTGATGCGGCCTCCCGGGGGCACGAAGGTCTCGCCCAGGTCGGAGTTGTGAAACTCCTGAAGGGCGCTGGGCGTGGTGGCCTGGCTCTCGTAGATCATCTGGGCGATGTTGGCCATGGGCGAGTAGAGGCGGTTCAGGTGGTAGCCGTGGATGGCGGAGTTGCCGGGGCAGGTGATTTCCCAATGCCCCGGCGCCCACAGGTCCAGGGGCTTGCGACAGCGGGAGCGGCGGCAGATCACCCGGCCCCGCTTCTGGTCGACGTTGTGCTCCCACTCCAGGCGCTGGGCCAGGCCACAGGCGGGGCACTTGAGGAAGTAGTAGCGCTGGTCCGACTGAAGGAAGAGCGAGTTGATGCCGGCCTCCGGCAGGCGGGGGGTGGAGGCAACCCTTAGCCAGCCCAGCTTGCTCGAGGCCAGGCGCTTCTGGGCCAGCTCCAGGACGCCCTCTGCCATGAGGTCGAACTCGTCCAGGAGCACTATGTCGGCGTCAACGGAGGTGAGCTGGCGCCGGCTGTCGGAGCCGCGCAGATAGATGTAGCCCAGGCCCACCTTCTTCAACTGCTGGCGGGCTGGCCCTGGCCTCCCTGGCGGCGGCGGGTAAAGGCGGCTTTGCAGGTACGCGCTCTCGGCGATCGCCTTGTCGAAGCGAGCCTGGGAGAAGTCGTCCATCTGGGTCTGGGTGGGCATCACGTACAGGGCATTGCCCCGGCCTCCCTGGCCGGTGTCAGCGACCCAGAGGGCAGTGTTTATCAGGTATTCCGACACAAAGACCTGCGCCGCCTTCTGAACCACGACGATTGGATGGGTGTCCCGGTACAGATCCTGGAGAGCGGGAGTGAGCCGCATCGGCTTCCCCTGCAGGAAGCGATACGCCAGAGCCCAGTGCAGGAGGCTATTCGGGTTCCGCCTCGCCAGCTCCTGCTGCGCGGCGTTCTGCAAGCTCTGCCAGTCGGCGGAGCTCTTCGTTGCTGAAGTTCCTGAGGTCGATATGTCCATGGAGCATCTCCCCTTCCTGTCGAATGTGCTCGGTCGGCTCGCCGCGGGCCAGCCGCTCCAGGCGGACGCCTTCAACGAGAGCGCGGACGGCGTCGGAGGCTGAGAGCTGCTCCGGCGATAGGGTCCCTAGGCGCTCGACGCCCTTCTGCTGGAGGGCGAGACCCTCCTTGGCGTGCCGTTCATTCATCTCCCGCAGGGCCTTCAGCAGTTCCTCCTGATCGCGCTCGGCAGCCCGACGCTCAAGGTCGAGGAGGCGGCCCTGCCAGCCGAAGGCGCTGGACCAGGCCTCGAGGGTGCTGGCGCTGGGGGCGCGTTTGAGGCCGATGAGGGAGGGGTCGTCTTGCAGCTGCCGGTGCAGCTTCTCCAGGCTGCGGCCGGCCCCCATCCGAACGTAGAGGTCGAAGGCCAACCGGTGGCGGGTCTTCTCTTTCACGTCGACCATCTCTCCCTGTAGGTCTTGGCGATCTGGGCCAGGGCGCGGCCGCGGCGATTGGCGCCGTCGAGGCCGGCCGCTACTTGTTGCACCGCATCCTCGATGGCCTCCTCGTCCTCGGGGCTGACGACGAAGGTGACGGCCCTTAGGCCATTCCCGGCGCCGGTCTCCCGCTGAAGGTCGGCCAGCAGCTGCTCCAGGTTGAGGTCGAGCAGCTCTAGGCTCTGGCGGATGAGGGCGGCGCTCTCGGGCAGGAGCTGGGCCAGGTCCTCGGGGGAAGCCAGCTGGGTCAGCTCCCGCAGGAGCTCCGCGCGCTTCAAGGGATCGTCCTGGCCTTCGAGCCTGTTGAGGGTCGCCAGCAGGACCAGCGCGGTGCGATCGTCGCAAGGCCAGACGTAGCACAAGGCTTCCTCGTGGCGAAGGTGCTGGAGCACCTGCCAGCGCTGGTGGCCGTCGAGGACCTGATAACAGCCCGGCTCCTCCGGATGAGGACGGACCACGAGGGGAGGGTAGTTTCCCTCCTGGGTGATATTCGCCGCGAGCTTCTCCAGCCGCTCCTCGTCCATGACGTTGGCGTTGGCCGGGTGGGGCCGCAGGCGGTTCACGGGAACGCGCACCAGGCGGCCGGTGCGCCGCGAGCCGGCGTCAGGCAGTGGCGAGGACGACGTATTCCCGGTTCGTTTCATTTTTCACCTCCGATGCGATGCTGCCCAGATGGCGATAGGGCACCTGGACTGCTTTGACTTCGGGCCGATGACGGCGGACCAGCTCCAGCAGCTGGTCGAGGGTGAAGACGGCATTGTTGAGGGAGACCAGCCAGGTCGGGATGTGGCCCGCCGCTTGGAAGAGCTCATCCAGCGCCTCCGTGTGGCTGCTGAACCGGCTGGGCGGAAGCTCCCGCCCTTCGAGCAGGATGTCAAGCGCCCGATATTCCTTTTCGTAGGTAGTGGTGCCCGGGTAGGGCGGGTCAAAGTAGACGATGTCTCCTTCGGTGCGGCCCAGGAAGTCCACCGCGTCCATCTGGCTGGCAAAGCCGTGGCCTGGGAAGACGGCCGCATTGATCTGCCGCGCCATGGCCATCACCGCCCGCGGCTGCAACAGGCGCAGCGAGGCTACGTAGTGGCCGACCCGGCGCGGGCTCACCCGGTCGAAGTCTCCCTCGGCGGCGGCGCGGGCATCGGTGCCGCGCAGCTGGCTCATGGGCTGGCAGCGCAGGGCCCAACGCACCAGGAGCAGCTCGATCAGGTGGCGCTTGGCCTCGGGGAAGGCCCCCGAGCGGGCCCAGTACAGGCCCCGGTCCAGGAAGCGGGCGTGCTCGCCGCTAAATACCGACGGAGAGAACTGCTCCTCTGCCGTGCGCAGATAGTCTCCTTCTGGTTCCCGAAAGAGGAGGGCCACGTCCGCATCGCTGAGGGTGACGCTGGAGTTGGCGATGAGGGCATGCCCCACCAGCGCCGAGCGGTAGGCCAGGTCGTTGCAGTGGACCTCGAAGCCATAGGCCTTGGCCAGCAGGCTGACGCTGCCACCGCCCAGGAACGGGTCGACGAAGGTGAGGTTGGGCCAGCTGGACCGTGGCACACGGCTGGCGAGCAGGGCAAATATGAGCGGTGCCAATTTTCGCTTGCCGCCGAGGTATGCGGGCAGAGCTCTAGAGAACCTGTTCATGATGTCTCCAACGTTGACGAGGTCGGCGAATGGTTATCGGGGCCTCGCTCGAGCGCCATGTTGGTTATGATGCGGCGCTGGATTTCCTCGGTGAGCTCGTCGATGGTACCGTCGTCATAGCGCACGATCAGCTTCGGCCCCCGGACCGCTAGCACGGTGTATCGGCGCTGCCGGTTTGAGTACGTCTCACCCGGAACGAATCTGAACTCAGCTAGTGTTTTCAGGAAGGCCGAGTTCTGCTTTCGTTTTTCACGTTCCTGATGAATTTCTCGCAAGACGGGGGCGAGCAGAGCGCGCACCGCTACGCGCGGGTCGCTGAAGTCGACCTCAAGAACGGAGTGCTTGTTGTTTTTCACTCATCAGTCACCTCTTTCTTGGTGGATAGCCAAGGCTACCCGTCATCACCTTCAATGCTAGAGGTGACATTCCGTGTAACAGTTCTTGATGCTGCAGATGGGGGATAAGCGAAGGGGGTTTCTGGCGAGCTAGCCCAGTCGAGGGTCGTCAGGCGCCAGCAGTATAGGTTCAGATTCCTTCGTCGTCAGCGACTTGCGCTCTGAGACGGTCGTGTGTCTGTATATGAGGCGGCGGAAACTTCGATACGCAGGATCGTAACGAGAGCCAGAGCCGCCCAGCAACTTATACGCAGCCTGAACGAGACCCTCAAACAAGCGGGGCGGGGGCAGGATCTCCAAGGCCTCATCCAGAGCTCTTCGCGCTGTATCCCATGCCCAGTTGGACCTGTATGACGGGGCGACGTCCTCTTTGGTTATGGGTATGCCGGACCACAGGTAGTCGAAGACGACGTCCTCAACATACTCTCGCCGTATCCGTCTCTTGCGGCGCCGGCTGCGATTGACGACCCTCCGGGCTATCCTCCTCGCCGCACGCTCGTACAGCGGATACTTGGCCCATGCCTCTTGGAGGTCGTTCCACTCCTGCCAGGCCGCAAGAAAGGCGTCCCTGGCGTCCCTAGCGCAGTCCTCAGGTAGCGCGGGGCATCGGTCAGGGAATTTGGCGCGCAAGTCGTCTATTAGCTTTTGCCACACGGCTTCAGGATTTGCGGTGGTTGTAAGGGCGGACCGTATGGCGGCCTCCGCCTCTTCCCACACGGCCTCCTCGTCCAGTGTGAGGATGAGCCACCCATCAAGGGTGCGCTTCTGGAAGCCTGGCATCACCGTGGTTAGGAAAGTCTCAATGTTAGACTGAAGGTTCTCCCCGGGGCTCTTCAAGTGCTCAACGGGAGGCAGGTGGGCTTTAGCCCTTTCTGCCATCTCGAGTACTCGCTTCACGAGGGGCTTCTTGGGCCGCGGCCTCCAGCCGTAGGCGTTTAGCAAGTCCTCGAGGTCGTAGCCGTCATATGCCGGCTGATATCCGAGAATCTCCTCGACATCGTCAGCCGTGATGCACTTTCTGACGTAGGTTCGCGCCGCCTCGGCTAATTCCGCCGCGTCTTCAAAACGTAGATCATTCCAGTTAGTTCTGGTTGCCATTTCTTGCCCTCTGGTTGCGGAGGCCTCCCAGTCCACTTCCTGGTGTCATAGAGCATGCCCTCGCCAAGCCGTCCATGATGTACGCTCTACGGTCGGGAGCTTCTCACCCAGGGTTCTGCCAGGCATGACATTGTCTCTGCTGGTCGCCGTGGCTCCTCCGTCGTTATAGAGCGGCGATGAAGTCATCTGTTACACTGGGCCGGAACCGCTTCCGGGCGGTTGGCGTCCTGAAAGTGATCCCACGGAACGACTAGTTAACGCCATGGGTCCAGCCTTTCATTTGACGTGACCCCCAACATCGAGCTGGCCGGATCCGCGTGCCCGGGCCTTGTCGAATCCGCGTGGCCTCGGACCCAGCGGAAGCCCCGAATGTCCAAGCGCTTGCCGTGGAGACTTGACTTCCTGTCCAACAAGAGTGAGTGATGTCACACTGAAAGGAGGGCAACACCATGGCGAAGAAGAAGCAGGATCGCTCAGCGACCCAGGCGGAGCAGCCCGCGACGGGAGAAGAAGAGGCCAGGGCCGAGAAGCCGGAGAAGGCCTCAAAGCGGCGGCGAACCGCTGTCCCCCACGAGGAACTGATCCCCGGCACGGTGCTGACGGCGACCCTCAAGGGACGGACATTCTCGGCGTCTGTGGTCCTGGGTCCAGAAGGCAGGCCCGAGGTGGAGTTCGAGGGCGCACGCTATCCATCTCTAAGCGCCGCCGGCAAGGCTGCGGCCGGCTACGCAGTGAACGGCTGGCGCTTCTGGCGCCCGGCTGGGGCTGGCTGAGGAGTAGCCCGCTAACGGCCTCACCCGAACCGGCCACTGGGCCCGCCCAGGCTCGGTGGCCGGCCCTCTTCGCCCTATCCGAGGGCGTGGCCGGGCCGAGCGGGCACCGGTACGTTGGTTGTCTCCAGGCTGACCCTGCTCACAGCCTTCAGGCTAACCCGGTGGCGACTGCCGCCGCCGTTGACTGCCGTATACAAAGTGTATACAATAACAGCAGAGGAGGTCCGGGGTGCTGCGCATCGAGGCACTCGAGATCGCTGATGATATCCTGGACAAGATCGAGTCCCGACACGGCGTGCCGTTCCATGAGGTGGAGGAAGCCTGCTACTCGCAGCATCGTCACGTCCGACGAGCGCGCCAGGGGCTGTACAAGGTCTTCAGTCAGACGGAGGCGGGGCGCTACTTGCTGGTGGTGCTGGTCGACCTGGGCGGCGGCGTCTGGAAGGTCGTCACCGCGCGTGAGATGACCGATCAAGAACGCCGCCTCTACCGACGCAAGAGAGGGGACTGAGATGAACGACATCGAGCGGGAAGTGCAGAGGATCGAAGAGGGCGGGGCCTGGGAGGAGACCGACGAGGTGGTGGAGATCGAGGTGAAGCGGCCTCTGGACAAGGTCATACCGGTTCGCCTGCCCTCGGAGAAGTGGGAGGAGCTGCGGCGCGAGGCCCGTGAGCTGGGCGTTGGCCCCACCACTCTAGCGCGGATGTGGATCCTGGAGAGGCTGCGTCAGGTGATGCTGGCCAGGAAGTCGGCCTGACAAGGTGCAATTCTATGAAGGATCCGGGCCGGGATGAGGATGTTCGCGTCTCCGATGCAGGCGGCGCAATAGAATCGGTCGGCGTTGCTAGTCGGTTCGCGGTCGAAGTGCGTCTCTTTTGCGCAGCGAAGGCCGCTTTGAAGCGGGCGAAGAGCGCCACTTCCGATCAAGCCCCGAAGGTTCGTGCGTGGGGAGATCCTCGTACTCCGATGCACCCGCCCCGAAGGTGGCGCGTCGCTGGGAACAGCGACCAGTAGCTCCCCACCCGCCCCCGCCGGAACGAGCCACGCCTAGCCCCGGCAGCCAGCCCTCTTTGGGCGAGTGAGGCGCGGCCGGGCCCGATCGCGCGCCAATACTCCGATTTTCCCCAAATATCTGCCAGATTCGCCCCTTCTGAGCTTGACTTGTCGCCGCAACAGAGCGTCCATGTAGTAGATGTACGCGATGCCTTGCACTAGGTGCGCGAAGATGACGACACAGACGCCAGTTGAGCAGCATCAAGACCTCGGGAGCTTGATCGGGCTCTACCTCCTGCGCTGCCAGGTGGAGGGCAAGTCGCCGAACACTATCACCGCCTACCGGGAGACCCTGACCCTGTTCGAGCGCATCGCTCGGGAGGGGGGCTTCCCAGAGGACGTTCGGGCCATCACCCCGGTCCACATCTACGCCTACCTGGGCCGCATCGGCAGCAACGGAGTGAGCCTGGAGACGCGCCACCGCCGCCATCGGGAGGTCCGGTTCCTGTTCTCTTGGCTGAAGCGGATGGGGTACATAGAGGAGAGCCCCTTCGTTCAGATCAAGAATGTCCGGTTGCCGCAGAGGATCGTCCAGCCGTACACGGCGGAGGAGATAGGGAGGCTGCTGGCCTGCTGCGACACCCGGTTCTACTGGGGCAGTCGCAACCGGGCGATGATACTGGTCCTTCTGGACACGGGGGTGCGGCGGACGGAGCTGGTGAGCCTGGATCTGGCCGACCTGGACCTGGCGGGGCAGCGGCTGAGGGTGCTGCATGGGAAGGGGAACAAGCAGCGGGTGGTGCGGTTCGGCACTAGGGCCAAGGAGGCGGTGGAGGACTACATAGAGCGGTGTCGGGGTCGGCAACCTGGTCCACTCTTCCTGTCCAGGCATGGTACGAGGATGAGCTCTCATTCGGTGTTGATCTTCCTGAGGCGGCTGGGGAAGCGGGCGGGGGTGGAGAAGGTGAAGGTGCACCGCTTTCGGCATACGTTTGCGACCTGGGCCATCGAGAACGAGGCCAGGGAGCTGGACGTGCAGTACCTGTTGGGCCACAGCACGCCGGCCATGGTGCGGCGGTACTCGGCGACCTACGATGCGGAGAAGGCGGCGCGGGCCCATGAGCGGTTCAGCCCAGCGGACCGGATGGGGGAGAGGATGCGATGATGGGGACGGGGAATGGAGGGCTCCTGAAGTTGCTTGTCAGGCCTAGCTATCATGCCGCGCTGCTGGAGCGCCTAAAGATGGACCGGTCAGCGTTAACAGGGCATCACTTCCGAGAGCGGGTGGAGGGCCTGCTGGCGGAAGTGGCGCGCGCCTACGTCGGCTCCGCCAACCACCCGGCGGCAGCGCAACGCGGCGGCGACCGCGAGGAGCTGAAAGAGCAGTATGCGCCGCTATTCTGGCACTACCTGAGCCGGGCGCTCCGGGCGGCGGACGAGGTGGAGTTCGCCTTGATGGAGGCACGCGTCCGGTGTCTCTTGCAGGAGTTTCGGGCCGAGACGGGGCGTCCAATAGGCTGGGCCATGTCTTGGGACACGATACTGTGGCGCACTGGCAGTGTGCCAACAGCATCCCACGAGTTATCATGACCTCAACCTGCGTCGGTCACCGGCGACCTTGACTGCGGCGGCTGGTGTGGGAAATAATCCGAGCGCCAGCGAGCGTTGGGGCCGGCCGACGTGAGCCTATCGGAGCCGACCAGAGGTTGTTGATGCCCGAAGACAAGATCGCCAAGCTGGTGGTCCGCACCCGTAGCGGCCACCGGTATGAGTTCCCCATAAGTGGCGACGCCACGACGATGGGCCGTGCCCGCGACTGCGATCTCGTCCTGGACGACCGATACGCCTCGCGTCATCACGCCCGCATCGAGAAGCACGGCAGCCGTCACGTCCTTGTCGACGAAGGCAGCAGGAACGGCACCTTGGTAGCTGGTGAAGCAATCAAGGGGCGCCATCCGCTGGCGGACGGAGACGAAATCCAGATCGGCGACACCAACCTCTTGTATGTGGAAGAAAGCCCTGGGGACAGCACTACCAGACCCATCCAGCCTCTCACCAGGGAGCAGGTGGAATCTCCCGTGCAGGTGGACCTTCAGGGCTGGGAAGTCCGGCTCGAAGGGAAGAGGCTGGAGCGAAGGCTGTCGGTTCTCGAGTTCAAGCTCCTCGGCTATCTTTACGCCAACGCCGGCAAGGTTTGTGCCCGTGACGACCTCTGCACGGAGATCTGGGGAGAGGGCGCATACACGCTGGAGATGCTTCATCAGTTGATCCACAGACTGAAGCGGCACCTTGAGCCCGATCCACAGAACCCGCGCTACATCATCAGTGTGCCCGGGGTTGGCTACAAGCTGAAGACCCGAGGGGAACACTAGCCTCGAATTCCCCATCAGGGTCAGACCGCTGCCCGGCGGCCATGCCGAAGCACCTCCATCGCACCGGGACACCGCCCGACCAGCCTTCAACTGCTGCGCACGTCGGCGGACTGTCGTCGACTGAATCCGTCGTTCGATCTGTAAGCGCCACGTAAGGGCCCTGCAATTGTCTGGCCATAGGAGACGCCCGTATCTTGTTAGCCGAGACGGTCGTGGAGGAAGAGAATATCCGGCATGATCAGCTCAATACCAGGAAGGAGGGAAGCCGAGGTGGACCTTATTCTCATGGCTGTTGGTGGAGGACTCAGCTTCTGGGGCTGGCGCCTCCGGGATCCGAACGGGCTCATGACGCAGGCGGGCAAGACGATGCTCGTAGTCGGGGCGGCCACCCTTGCCATCGGCGCCATCATATTCGCTGTGGCTTTCGCTATCGGCTTCAGCGAAGGATTGCGCAGCGGATGACACAAGCCAACGGGTGGAACGAGTACACCCCTTGCCAACCGTCGCGCCTGCAACTACCATTCAGGCGCCAACGCTGTGTAGTTCATAGGAGGTAAGCTATGCGCAGAAGCGGTCTGATGGTGGCTCTAGTCGCGCCGATGCTCATCTTGGGTCTGCTAGCCTTGGGCTCGACCCTACGGCCCGGCTCATCTGAGGCCCAGACGGGCTCGATGCACAACTGCCCTCAGGCGGGCAAGTGGGCCATATCAGTCCGGGAAGGCCCAGACGGCACCGACACTGGCCAGGCTCTAGCCAGCTGCGGCGCAGTACCGGTGGTGGCTGCCTACTACCTTGATCCCCAAACGCAGGGCTGGTCGCGCTGGCTCGCCGGGCAGCCAGGTTTCAGCACCCTTTCGGTGCTGAACAATATGCAGGGCGTGCTTGCCCTCGGCTCGGCCAGCGCCTCCGAGGTGACGCCGACACCGACATCAACGCCTACACCGGCACCAAAGCCTGCGCCCGGCACCCTTCTGTACCAAGCGGACTGGTCGTCCGGCCTGAACGGATGGCCTGGCATCTACGGCTGGAAAGCGCTCAACGGCATGCTTCTCAATGATGGGACCAACGGCGACAGGACGAACTGGGTTGCGGCGCCTTATGAGCCCGGGCTGGCGGACATATCGGACTACGCTGTGGGGGCAGAGATACAACTCGTGAGCGAGCCCGGGTGCGTCACTTTCGGCGTCGTGGCCCGGGAAGAATATCAGGCTGGGGTTAGGCTTGCCTGGAACCCCTTCTATTGCAATTACGGTGACGAGGCGATGATTAGGCTCGTCGAAGGCGGAGATCCTATCGCTGCAATCGACTACACCCGAGACAAGGAGTGGCACACTTATCGCGTGGAGGTGAAGGGCAATACCATCAAGCTCCTTATCGATGGTGCATCTATTATCGAGACCGCCGACAACCGATACCTGACGGGTGGGAAAGTGGGCCTTTGGAGCGTGAACGCCCAGGTCAGCGTGCGCAGCTTCAAGGTGATTGCCCTCTAGCGGAAGCGGGTTTCGGGGGCGCTGGTGAACTATCGGCATGGCGTGGCCCCGACGCGCTCAAAGAGGAGGAACACGGTGATCCTACATTTGAGCAATCGCGGACTCGCTGCCGCAGTGGTGACCCTGCTAGCGGTAGCCGTTGTCGCCGTCGCGTGCTCCGGCGATGACTCTCGTACCGAACAAGCGGGGGATAGTGGTTCCGCCAGCGCTGGCGGTGCGGAAGGCGTGGCGTTGAAGGTCCTGGAAGCTTTGGCGAAGGGGAGCGGCGCCGATGCCTTGCAGTGGGTGCGTCCAGACAAACGGCAGTACTTTGATGTTGAGAGGGAGATGGGGAAGCTCAAGGGTTGTGACCTAGAGGGTGTAGAAATCCTAGCGGAGGATCTCGGCCCAGTCTTCGGTACAAACGTGGTGGCCGTGGTCAACCAGCCTTGTGGCGTGACCGGATTGGACGAACCGTGCCGAAGCTTCGAAATGAATCTTAAGAAGCTCAGCGGGAAGTGGTACCTCGATGTCCCAGAGATCGCCTGCAGGTCTTAGTGCAAGGCTTGAACGAGGCTGGCGCCGGTTTGCGATACCTGGTTAGTCAAGGGGATTTAGGCTAGAAAGGGCACGAGGTGCAACAGCAACTCCAAATTCTGCTCGGCTCACGGACGGACAGGGGAAGGCGTAGGCGCCGGAACGAAGACCGCGCCCTCGCTCGCGCTGCCAACGACGTGAACGGAGAGCTGCTGTGCTTGTTGGCGGTCGCTGACGGCATGGGCGGCGTCCCCGGTGGCGAGCTGGCCAGTGAGGTCGCCGTCAGGACATTGGATGCTGGTTTTCACCCCCTCATCGGCCTTGAGCCGGTGACTAGCCTGAGGACGCTGTTTCAGGAGGCGAACGCCGAGATCCGTAGGCTCGCCGGTTCGGACCCGGCGTACGAAGGCATGGGCAGTACGTTGGTGGCAGCGTTGGTATCGAGAAACGCTCTCTGGGTGGCGAACGTGGGCGACAGCCGGGCCTACCTCATCCGGAATGGCACCATCCGGCAGCTGACTGAGGACCACTCCTGGGTGGGCGAGCAGGTCAAGGCGGGACAGATGAGCAGAGCCGAGGCCGCCAGGAGTCCGCGACGAAACATCATCACCCGCAGTCTCGGGACCACGGAGACTGTAGACGTCGACACTCTTGGCTTCGGGGAGATGGAGGCGGGCGACGTCCTGCTATTGTGCTCCGACGGTCTGCATAACGTGGTTCCCAACGCGGATATCGCCGCCCTAGCCGCGGCCTTTCCACCGCAGGAGGCAGCGGACAGACTGATAGAGCTGGCCAACAAGCGAGGTGGGCCGGACAACATCGCCGTCGTGATAGCTCAGTGGACGCCTACTCGGCCCGAGATGTATCATCAACCTCATAGACGACACTCCCAGCGCAGGTGACATTCGATGCCGGAAAAGGGAGATGTCCTAAGCGGTCGCTACGTACTCCTGGAGAAGATAGGCTCCGGGGGCTACGGCACGGTCTTTCGCGCGCGCGACAAGACCAAGAACCGCATCGTCGCCATCAAGATCCTACGCTCTGACCTGGCCGACGACCCCGACTACGTTCGCCGCTTTCGGCGCGAGGCCAACATTGCCGGGCTCCTCGACTCGCGCCACATCGTCCGCGTGTTCGAGGCCGGCCATGCCAGGCTCGGGAGTCAGGACGTCCACTTCCAGGTGATGGAGTATGTCGAGGGGCCCACCCTCCAGCAACTCCTCAAACAGAGGACACAGCTCGCCGTGCCGGAAGCTCTCGAGATAGCCGCGGGGGTCGCACGGGCCCTGGAGGAGGCGCACGACAAAGGAGTCGTCCACCGGGACATCAAGCCGAAGAACATCTTCGTCGCTGAAGACGAGACAGTAAAGGTCGGCGACTTCGGCATCGCCAGGGCCGTAGACTTCCCTTCTCTCCGCCCCGATGACCCAATCCTGGGGACACCCCGCTACATGTCGCCGGAGCAATGTCTGGGCAAGAGAGAGGAGATAGACATCCGCTCGGACATCTACTCTCTGGGGGTCGTGCTTTACGAGATGATCGCCGGCCGGCCGCCGTTCGAAGGGGATAGCCCTAGCACCATCACCTACAAGCACATCCACGAGACGCCTGCGCCGCTCCGCCAGGTGGCACCCTCGGCGCCTCGCGAGGTAGAGGACTTGGTCACCCGCTGTCTGAGCAAGAGGCCGGAGGATCGTTTCCAGAGCCCAAGAGACCTCCGCCGGACCATCGAGGACATCCTGCGCGTCGAGGAAGAGGCGGTCGAAGAGACCACGCCTATCAAGCCGCTGGTGGAACCGCCGGCCAGGCGACGGCCCGTCCTGGCCGGGCTCTTGGCGCTCCCGTCCCTGATCTGGCGGGTGGTCTCCTCTGTTGCCTCCGGTGCTGTCCGGAGGCCAGCGACTGGCCTTACCAGCCTCGTGCGGCGAGGGCTCCTTGGTGCCCAGGCAGTGGCTCAACTAGCGGTGAGAGGAGCGGGAGCGGGTCTGTGTGGACTCGGACGGGGAGCAGCCACTCTAGCTCGAATCGTGTGGGTTGGGCCCAGTCGAGGTGTCGGAACTCTCCGTCGCATTTCGCTGCCACGACTGCCGGCGCTGGCAGGGTGGTGGAGAGGGCGTGGCACCGGCTTCAAGCGTGCCGGTGCAGGTCTCATTGTCTTGCTGGTACTTGGGGCGGCGCTCGGTGGCGCCGCGGCTGTGGGTGTGTGGGGTCGGGGTGGCTCCTCTGGAAAGGGGCCTGGTTCCTCTTCGACGGCAGCGATTGTGCCGACCACAACACCTGCGCCGCCCTGGGAGTTAGCCTATGTGGACCCGTCGGGAAACGTGTGGGTTGGCACCGCAGACGGGACAAAGAGGAAGCAACTTACCTTTGACGGCTTGGCCACACAGCTCGCCTGGTCTCCGAATGGAGGATCCATCGCGTTCACCCGTGGGCGGGAGGCGGCGTGGGACCTGTACGTCGCTAAAGCTGACGGTACCGATGTCCGCATGTTGGTAGCCGAAGAGGTCGAACAGGGCGCGGGCTATCCACCGGAGTTTGAGTGGTCCCCAGACAGTGAACGGATCGTCTTCACCTCGCGGCGGACTGGCAAGGCTGAGGTACACGTGATGGACGTGGATGGCAGCGGCCTTCGTAAGCTCTTGGACGATTCTGTGTTGGCAACGGCCGAAACGGGCGAGCCCGCTTGGTCTCCCTTTGGGCTTGTCATACGGGCTGGTCTGGGGTCTGTATTCAGTGGGGACGCTGAGGTAGACGGCATTTACCTAGTGACAGGGGACGGCAGCGGGGTGACGAAGCTCGCGGATCATACAGCTTTCAGACCGAGGTGGTCGCCAGACGGTACGAGGATCGCGTTTATCCAGTCCGGCGGAAGTCACCCGAATTGGCTCTGCACCATGCGGGCCGATGGCACAGATCGGAAATGCCTCGAGGGTTGGTTTGAGAACGATAAGATTGCAGGCTGGCTTCCAGACTCCAGTGGCATTGTCTTTACCTATGACTACAACGAGGGTGGGGAGAGCGGTTCGTTTATGGGCCTTTACGACGTCGTTACTGGGGAGCGCAGGCAGCTCGGGGAGGCCGGTGACCAGTGCCCCAGTCTGTCTCCGTCCGGTCTCGAGCTTGCCTTTGTTCGGTCTGGCGGCATCTGGGTCATGGATCTGGCGAGCGGAGCGGTGCACTCTATTCTAGACGGGGCCGCCTGCCCGGTTAGTTGGAGGGCAGGTGGTCTAGAGATATCGCCGACTTCGACGCCAGCACCAACGCCAACGCCCACCCCCACACCCACGCCCACCGCGACGCCCTCGCCGGACCTGGCAGAACTCATTGCCCAAGAGAAGGCGCGTCAGGAAGCTCTGGGGTGGACCTTAGACTGCCCCGACTCTACGCCCAAGACAAGGGAGATTATCGGCACATTCGACCACTTGAATGACCACTGGATCGCCATGTTCTGCGAGTCTGGCTCAACCGGACGACCGTTCACAGACAGGCTGGTGATCTATGAACGGCAGGCCTCCAGCCTCGTTGCGCTTCTTGACCTCGCAGGGTCCCCAATCGGCGATCTCTCCATGGGGCCGCTCGCTGACGTGCAAGGAGACGGGCTGAATGACCTGCCCGTGTCGGACTGGAGCGGGTGCAACGACATAGCATGCACGAAGCTGCGCATCTATACGGTTCAAGACCATCAAGTCATAGAAATTCCCGTCGATCTGCCGGTCACAGGTCTAGATGGCAGTAATGGCACATCTGCCGTGCCGGAGACCCTCGAAGATCTGAACGGAGACGGAAGACAGGAAATCGTGGCGGTAGACGTGCAGTGGCTCTTCCTTGCATTCAGTCACGCCAATACCCCATATGCCAACTACGTCCTGAGCTGGGATGGCCAGCGATACGTCAATGCCTCACGAGAGGCCCAGTTCCGAGGGTATTTCGATGGAGAGATAGCGAAGCGCGAGGGCGAGCTATCAACCGAAACGCCTGATGACTACCGGATGAGTCGGGCCGTATGGATCTTGCTGCTCTATGGTCATAGCGGGAGGGCATCGCAGGGCTGGGACCGCTTCCACGAGATCGTCGCTGAACTGAAGGCGCAGTGCTGGAAGGACGCGCTTCCAACGTTCGAGCAGCAGTTGGAACTGTCAGTGCCAAAGGACGGAAGCGAGCCTTCGACAAGTGTCGCCGGCTCTCCTCTGTACCCTTGCTCCCAGACCCCACCGTCTTTCACGGCTACCCCCACATCGGCGCCCTCCGTGCAAGGCCGGATCGCCTTCACGTCCAATCGCGACGGCAACTGGGAAATCTATGTGATGAACGCCGACGGTTCTGGTCTGGTCAACCTTACCAGTAACCCAGCTCGCGATTATGAACCAGCCTGGTCGCCTGATCGGCTGAACATCGCTTTCCGGACCGACCGCGACGGCAACTCGGAAATCTATGCGATGAACGTCGACGGGTCTGGCCAGACGAACCTCACCAATTACGCCGGGGACGATCGAAACCCGCACTGGTCGCCCGACGGGAGCCGCATCGTCTTTGTGTCCTGGCGCGACCCGGCAGACACGTTGGGACACAACCCGTGGGTGTACGTGATGAACGCGGATGGTTCTGGCCAGATCCGCCTCGATCGTGACGACGGGCGACGCCTCTGGCCCATCTGGTCGCCGGACGGCTCCAGGATCGCTTTCCACTCCGACCGAGGGGGCAATCCCGAGGTGTACACCATGAACAGCGACGGCACCGCTGAGGTCAACCTCAGCAATAACTCGGCGTGGGACATGGATCCCGCGTGGTCGCCGGATGGCACCCGCATCGCTTTCGCGTCGAACCGCGACGGGAACTGGGAGATCTACGTGATGAAGGTGGACGGGTCGGAGCAGACCAATCTTACGAACAACCTGGGGGATGACGCGGATCCCTTCTGGTCCCCGGACGGCTCGAGGATCGCCTTCACCTCGCGCCGCGATGGCAACGCTGAAGTGTACGTGATGGACGCCGACGGCTCGCATCAGACCAACCTGACCAACAACACCACCGAGGACTTCGAACCGGCCTGGTCGCCGTAGGGAGCGGACGAGTCGCCGTTTGGTCCCTCCCTTGCCAACCCTGGCGCCTGTGAATAGCATGGGAGCGGTAACTATCAATCAGGAGGTCCGCTATGCATGACCACAGCATGAAAGCAGTCCTGTTCCTTGCCGGGAGCGTGCTCGCCCTGAGCCTTGCGGCCCTGGCTGGGACGCTGAGTGGATCCTCCTCTGAGGCGCAGCAGGGAGGGATGTGGAACTGCCCCCAGGCCGGCAGGTGGGCCATCGCTGTATGGAGCGGCGACAGTGGAGCAGCGATCGACGAAGCCTTAGCCACCTGCGGAGAAGAGGCGGTAGGGGCTGCCTACTACCTCGATCCCCAGACGGGCAACTGGCTGCGCTGGTTTTCCGGGCGGCCCGAGATCAGCAACCTGGCGACGTTGAATGACCTGCAGGGGATCATCGCCCTGGGATCTGCATCGGCCAGTCCTGCGGCTACGCCCACGCCGCCAGCGGGCCAGGACAGCCTCCAGAACTGCCCCCTTGCGGGCAAGTGGGCCAT
>Ga0315280_10003976_pt1 | contig 22206 bp, 10 predicted proteins | sample YL17G06_40_MG_FD_203697 | JGI IMG/M metagenome (GOLD analysis project Ga0315280, IMG submission 203697) | Sediment microbial communities from Yellowstone Lake, YNP, Wyoming, USA - YL17G06_40 | ecosystem: Environmental > Aquatic > Freshwater > Lake > Sediment | place: USA: Wyoming | collected...
GGCTCTGGTTGTAACCGCGGCGGATGAAGCCCTTCCTCTCCAGCGTCTCGAGATGCTTGTGTACCGTGGCCAACGAGGAAAGATCGAGTGACTCGCCAATCTCCTCGAAGCTGGGCGAATAACCATACCGATTGATGAAGCCCACCAGGAAATCCAGAACCTGCTTCTGCCGACGCGTCAGCGCCATAGGCCTCTCTCCCTTGGAATGAGCGAGCAGCGCTCAGCGTGCAATCTCCCCATGACCCGATGAATCAATAACCCGCTAGGTCTTCCTGCCGCCTGGCACCCTCAATTCCGTGATAGCTCGTTCTGCTCAAAAAGGGCCAATGGAGCGAAGACCCAAATGAAGGTCTATCATAGGCGAATAAAAAGCGAAAAAGCAAGGAAAAACTTTTGCGTCGCCTCTGCCTGTGTGACCGTGCACAATTTGTGAGAAATGTGCAGAGTATTTGCGAAAATTGCTGGGCAAAGTAGTGGCGGACCCACATGTCCGCCCTGTAAGGGCAGTGCTTGCCGCGTCGTTACGTAGAGGTGGTCCCGCCCCCGGGGCTGAGGGCTTGCCCCGCCCCGCGCGGCGGGATCGTTGGGCATGGCGTCTATGTCCTATGCCCCGACCGTCAATTGGTCGGCTTACGAAAGATGACTATGCTTTCCCGGGACGGGTTTCGGCCGTACTCTCGCATCTGTTGTGCGCTGTTACCTCGATAACGAGCCACGAGAACTTTCTCACACTCCAAACCCGCTTGCTTTCCGACCTCAGCCGTCAGTTCGTCGACTGGTATTGGGAGACCATAATATTGGGCGTTGCCTACAACAAATGCAATCGGTGCACCCGACCGGCAAACCCGATTCGCCTCACGAAGGCAAAGGAACATGTCGAGGAAGTAACCTTCAAGCATGCGCACAATCCGGGGGTCGCCCTTGGCCCTTCCAATCAACGCCACCGCTCTAATCAGGTGTCGTGGCGGAACGTAACCGTTCTTCTCAGGCCGTTCCGGTCTCGCTTCAGGATGAGAGTGAAAATTCTGGTAGCGAAGCTGGCGGGTTTCTTCCCAGTTCAAAAAACCAAACATGAGTTCGACACCAAAAACCCTCGTGTAATCATGCCGGTTAGGGTAAGGTGGAGAAGTAATCACCGCAGAGTATGTTCCGTCCCGGTCGGGAAGTTGTCTCGCATCCCCCTGGCGAACCTGCCATTTGGAACCAGAGCACAGCTTGACTTTCCGAAGGTCCGCCATCATTTCCAACACGCGTCGTTCCATTTCCGAAGGCAGGCTTGGCGCCTTCTTACTGCTCCGCACCCATTTCAGCCATCCCCCGGTGGCGACGGCGCGGCTGTACTTCGGAATCGTTCCGAGTAATGCAAGGCGGAAAAACTCCCTCTCAGCAGGGGTCGCTTTTGGAAGCCTCTCGATCTCTGCGGCAATCGCCTCGAAAGCTCCAAGGAGCTTGCCCGGAAGAGCCCTCTTGACCAATTCAGGGTACGGTTTGCGGACGCCATTCCAGCGAGTGGCATCAATAGCTTTCTCTAGCGACCTCCATGCTTCTTCCAACCTCGGAAGGTGGTAGGGGCGGGTCTTCGTCCGAGCCGCCAGAACCGCCAGCGGTGAGAGGTCATAACCCGTGGCCGGGATCAACTTTTCTCTAGCAGCCAATAGAGTCGTGCCTGCCCCGACGAAGGGGTCGAGAATGCGGTCCTTTTTTCCCAGACCCCATTCATCAATAAGCGCGTGGACCAACTCACTGCTGAAACTGTGCGGGAAAATGTACCAGCGATGAATGGGTTTGGTGTGGAGGGGCTTGGGCGTTACCCACCATTGCCAGTCGGACCGCTCCTGCATCTCAAATCTGGGCATGAGGCTTCTCAACTCTATCGTTCGTGGCCTATGGCTTGATAGGCGGGCTTCGGAAACTCGATTTTCACCGGCTGCCTGTAAATCGGGTGTGAAAGCAGCAACTCGCCCTTGTCCAGGCGCGTGAGATGTGCTTTAACATCCTGCGCGATGAATCGATAGGCCGCATCCGACAGCTCGGAGGAATCGCTCCGCCCGATAACCTTGGTCGAGCAATTACCGACCACTTGCCCGTGGACCTCGCTCATGAACTGCTCTGCGGAAATCAAGACCACCCCCAATGAACGCCCTCGGGCAGCGATGTCAAGCACGTAGTCGAGGATTGAAGATTCGCCTTCCCCTCTTCGGGCCGGAGCATACTTGTTCAGCTCGTCCACAAAAATAATTACTTTCTTGGGCAGATCGCTCCTCTCGTCAATCGTGGCTTCCGCGTACATGCCGTAGACTTCCTGAATAATGTGACCGAAAACCAAGGCTCGCTCCTCATCCGTCAGTTTTGCAATGTCCACAACAGTCGTCTGGCCGCCCTGTATCTTTCGGATTTCCTCGCCCAGGTTTGCCGCCCGTCGCGCTGCCCGCTGATCCACGAATAAGCCTGACTGACGGTTCCTAACCACACGACGCAGAATGCGAATGAACCGACCCACTGACGACGGAGCGACCTGACCGTACTTTTGCGGAATTCCTTTGTCCATGAGCGGAGGACCGGTCAACAAGGCGTCCCACGTGCGAACGGTTTGCCAGGCCTTCTCGCCGTTGGCGATTCCCTGTTGAATCTCACCTATCAAGGCCCCAAGAGTATCCCAAGGGTCAGGAACCCGAATCAGCAGACTTAATCCCGGCCCCGGGTTCGTCCGGTCACCAATCACATCTTCTAGAGAGTAGGAGTAAGTCTGAAACTGGTCCGGCGGCTCCCCAAAGCAGTTCGGAAGTCCCGTCGTTTGCGTTTCCTTGCCCCACGGCAAGAGGTAGCGAACGTTTTCAAAAGGTTGCGGCCTTAGCCCGAGAAATTCCCATTTCACATGTTCTTCCGGCTTAATCCCTTTGCGCTCTCGGTCAATTACTAGAAGATCGTTCTGCTTGACGTTCAACAAAATGACGGCAATATCCTTTGACCCGATGGTCTGCAGAATCGACTGAATCAAAAACATCGCATAAGAGGTCTTGGTGGCCAAGCCGGAGATCCCCGCAATGTTCACGTGCGCGCCTTCCGGGCCGAGCACATACCGCTTGTCCAGGTAAACGCGCACCTTGGTGCCGTTGGACATCTGGATCATTCCGGCGGGTATCGTGACCTTTTCCTTATACTCCCTTTCGTATTCGAACATCTTGTCGATCCCAAGGGCGACATGAATCCCGGCTTCGTCCGCGAATCGAATTGGAGATTCACTCTGCACGGGCATGTAAATGCCCATGGGGTAGCGCTTAGGTTCTGAGGGATCGTAATTCGCCAGCACGCTCACTTCTGCGACGTTGGCTCCCTGTCTGGGCGTCTGTGGCGTGCCTGCAGTGCTACCGAAATCATTTGAAATGTAGTTCGAAAGGTGCGATGGGGCATCAGTAATTTGCTCAATGTTGGTCACGAGGCCAAATGTCTGAGTGCCATGCATCTGGTCGGCCTCAACAATGTCAAAGGGATTTACGATATCCTCCGGTCCCAGCCAAAAAGAAAACTTCTCGGAGGAATTAGGATCGCGCTCGGTAGCTGAGGCCTTTCCAATTATGGTCCGGACCTGTTCCGCCGGGGCCTCAGGGGGGACGAGGTCAGTTGCTACTAGAGTCTCTTTCTCTTCTTCGGCCATTGTGGGAACGCCTCCTTTATCAAACCGATGAGGGCTGCTGTGTGGGCCATTTGATCCCGGCTTTCAAAGCTTCCGTTGAGACAAAACCGTTCTTCACCGCTTGTTCGGCTAGGTAAATCGCATACAAGTGAGCATGCCAGCGAATGTCCTTACCGTGAGGCGTTACTTGTCGCTCCGCTACCAAAGCTCCAGATATCTCGTCAATCAAGTCTGAGGGAATTGCCTCCGTTGTCGGGTTCGGGAACTCGACTTTCACAACTCCCATCAACGGATAGTCCAAGTGCTTTTGTTCCCTCAGCCGCACATACCATACAACCACTTTGCCTGATCGGGCCGAGAAGGCGCAAGTCCTGGCCGAAAACGGAAGCTCGGCGAGTAACTCATAAAGATTTGCGACCCGTCCGCCCCGCGCGCCCGGCAGCTTGAAAAGAGGCTCGCGGCTGAACGATTTCGTGACACCGAGGAATTGGGGAACCTCCTTCCATCGGAACAAGTCCTTGCTCAGGCTCCCGTCCACCACCAACCACTCGCCTGCCTGCCGCGATAGCCCCCGCCCCAGCTCGTCTTCCAGTTCCGCCATCAAGTGGTGGGCCTTGTGGGCGGCGCGAGATCGAGGTTCCTTTCCGGGTGAGCTTTTCTCCGATTCACCATCGTCTTGCATCGTGTCATGAAAGGCAAATCGTGGACCAGCCCTCTCCACCAATTCTTTGACCTTATCGCCGAAAGAAACTTTCTTTTTATCCAACATCAAAACAATCTGGTGCTTGGACTTCGCGACATTGACCTGACCGTTGTTCTTGCGAAAAACCACCGCCGCTCCGATCTGCGCCACGTGTACGGCACTCTGCCGCGTGCCTTCAACAGCGTCCCCGAGAAAGAAGGTCCTGGCAGAACCATCGAGAAAGTACCGCAGCGGGTGACGCTCGGTGCGGTGGATCGAGGTGAGGGGGACGTAGGGCTGCCGGTTGGGCGTTTCGAGGAGTACATCGAGAATTTTTTCGTCACCGGAGCGGAGCCGGTCAACCACTTCGGCGTGGTCGGGACGCATCAAGTCCTCGACGGCCTGCCCCGTCGCCGGGAGCACTTTTGCTTCACGCGCGATGTATTCGAGTGCGGGTCGAAGCGCTTCAAACGGATTGCTCATGACTACATTTCTTCCAGCGAGCGCTTGATTTCAGCGAGTTCCTCGTCCGTCAAACCCCAGAGCTTTACTGTCCAATGGTCGACTTGCTTCTCAATCTGGCGCACTTCGGCGGTCTCACCTTTGGCCGCAGCTTTGTGGGCTGCCTCGGAAAGCTCAGCGAGCCGTGTGTGAATCCGATTGGTGGGTGAGAACTTGGGGACCTTGACGTTGTCCAAGACGTGGGGGTCGGGGTGCAGTACGATGTAGTTCCGAATTACCAGACGAGCAGGGCCGGAGTTAAGCGTAGCACAAAGATAGTGAGCCTCCTTTCGATTCTCGCACGCCACCAAGATACAGGTGTGGTCAGGAATCACAGGTTTCCTCCCCGCCATTCCATTAGATTCCCCGATAACAGCGGCATCTAGATCATTTGCCACTTCTCGCCAGACTACCTTCCAGGGCGCAAACGTGTAGTCACCAATGTTGAAAATGGAATAAAACGGAGCATCTGCCTTGAAGTATCTCTGGAGGGCCGCTCGTTTTTGGAGCATGTCTTCAAAATGCTTTAGATACGCAAAGGCCCTTGGGTATTCAGCTTGCATCTCTATTTCGGGGATTGCTTTAAGACGTTCGCCTCTTCGATGCGTTAACAATATGCTCAGTTTTGTGCTGTTGCTCCATCGGGAAACATCGCTCCCCCGTAAGAGCGGGAAGATTAAGTCTTCTTCCACGGCAGCCTGTGTCTGAGGGACCTTTCTCTTTGCCCTCTCGATGACATTCGAAACTACCAGCAATCCACCGGGCCGCTGACCAATAGTTTCGAGCCAGTATACCGCGTTGGCACCTCCCGTGAATGTGCCAGCACGGCCTGTGTACGAAGACTGACCAAGGACATGATGAATTGCTTTGAGAGCCTTTGGGCGAGCAGTGATCCAAGATGAAGTTGTGTCTGTCGGGTCTACAGGTTCAGCCTTCCAGTCACTAGAAGTGATCTTGCTCTTGGTCATTTCCTCGTAAGGGGTGTCGAAGCCAACCGCGCTGCCGCGGCCGGCTTCCTTTTTTTTCCACCGCTGGTAGGTTACCGGGTAACGGACTGGGTGACCCTTGATAAATATTCCAACTGCAGTGCGATTAGCAGCGCCTTCGAACGGCTTTAACTCCACCATGTCTTCAACCGTCCAAGGTCCTATCGGAGTCTTATCAGGGAGAACGAATCTGCGGAAGCCCTGGCCCGCTCCAGACGTTTTGAAGAGGCTTTGAGACAAGACGAATCCAAGCCTGCCTCGCTTTCGCAGGTATCGATCGGCCGAGACATAGGTCATCAGCATCGAAATATCGTATTTGGCAGATCCGAGAATAGTCTCCATACCCTTTTCGCGTTTTGGGAAAAGGCCGTAATGGATCCAGAGTGGCATGCTATCCCGGCGATATTCCTCCGGCAGGTGCTCCCAGTTTACCCAGGGTGGATTCCCGACAACATACTGACAGGGATCAAGAGACAGGAAGACGGGTGCGAACTGGTTCTTCACGATTCTCGCCCATACGCCATTCAGCCCTTGCTCATGCAAGTCGCGAAGCTGTCGGTAAATTGCTCTCAGATGGTCGCCGGCCCTCTCTATCTCTTCCGGCATCAGCCTGGCTGGCTCGGCCAATCGCGAAAGGAAAGCATCCTCTCCAACTCCAGACTCGACGCTCTCGTCAAGAAGATTGGTGAGGGCATCCATCCGCTCACGTTCAGCAAATACGGTTGGCACGAGGAATTCACAGACTGCGGTTCGTAACTTGTAGACATCGCCTTCGTATGAGATCGAATACTGACCTTTTCCTTCCGGGGTTCCCTCTCGCTGCGGCCATAGCACCGAATCCGCCTGATAGACCGGGATATCAATGTCCCCCGTCCGGGCCTTCAGCAAGTCTCCGAGAGCGATCAAATAATTTGTCCTCGCAGCAATGACTGCCAAAGGATTGAGATCGAATCCCACGACATTCTGGAGGATTTGCTCAAGCGCCTCCCGCGCACCTATCCGGCCCTTTTCTACGGCGCGCTTCATGAATTTGATGAGTATCACCAAGAAAGTACCGGAGCCACAGGCGGGGTCGAGCACCCGTGTTTTCGGGTTAACGATGGCGTCGGGTCTGTCTCCCAGGCCCAGTGTCTGCCTAATCAAACGTTCGGCCAGCCAGTCGGGCGTGTAATACTCGCCCAGATCGTGACGAATCTCACGGGGAAGCAGGTAATGGTAGAGCTTCTTCAGGAGGTCGCGGGCGTTTTCCGGCGCCAGCTCGAGCGCCCCGGGGTCATAATCGGCCAACCGCTTGACGAGCGAGCTGACTCCTTCCTCGATGTCATCGTTCCAGGCCGCCAGATACCAACCGAAGAAATCGCCTTCCAGAAAATTGCGAATTCCGTATTGTTTGAAAATCCCGCCATCTTCGAGGTCTTTGAAGCTGTGCCGCAGGTCGTCGCCCTCCAGCGCGGCGATCTGGTTCAAGGGTCGCGAAGCTCCGCCCGCAAAGCGCGCCACGGCCATCGAAGCCACCAGCTTGATCAGGAGCGCGTAATAGGTGTGGAGGACGAAAAACACACGCGCCGCGTCCAGGTGCCGGATTTCCTCAGCGGTCCAGAGGGACTTCACGAAGGCTCGAAACTCCGGCTTTGACTCGATGCGCTCGGACCATTCCTTGTAATCTGTGGCCTCGGCGAAGAATACACGCCACTGCTCAAACAGTTTCCCGACCAGCGGGCTTTTGGACCTCATTAGCCCCCGGTAAATCGCTCGCACCGCCGTTTGTGTGCGCCGATGTTTGGGCCCGAAATCCTCCACCAGGTTTTCGGCCACAAGTGCCGCGCCAGTGGACAGCGAGAAGAGGAGGCGCAGGAAACGCTCGGTCGAAGGCGCGTTGACCGGAATTGGGTCATCCACGGACCAGCCTTCGCCCACCCGGCGGACGAAGATGTAGTGGAAACCGTCTGTGGCAACCCCCGCCAGGCGCTGCGCCTCTCGCCGTTCTCGTTTGCCTACGTCAAGAACGTAGTCCTTGACCTGCTGGATGGCGTCCCGGTTGGCGCGGTTGTCGTTGGAGTCCCGCAGAATGCCCGGCTTCTTGTATTCGAGGATCAGGCGGTTGTAGACGGAATCGACGCGGCCGCGTGCGACGGAAAACTCGTCCCTAGGGATAATCGTCAGCCCAGCCGTGCTTCCGGCGTTCTCTAGAATTCGAGCCGCTTCGCGGCGGAAGTCTGCCTCCGTACCACCTCTTTGGGCAGCTTGGTTCAACTCGCGCGCCACAGAAGGCGCCAATTCTGCCGATTTTGCTTCGGGGTCAACGGCCACGGTAGGACTATATCATTGCAGAGTGTCATGGCTTGTCAACAGGAGTTTCGGAGGTGAACAACTGAGCTTTGCCACGAGTCTTCGGGGTTGAACCCGCCGCTCCAATTTTGTCCCGACGGGTAACTCCTTTGCCTACGCTGGCGCCGCACCTTCGCCTGACTTGGAGTGCGGAAGCTTGCTTCCGCTTTCCTTTTCGGCGAGGTTGCACGGGCGTTGCTGATCGCGGGCTGGTCGAAACGGTGCGCCGAAATGCCACTATCGACTGGACGGTAGAGGGAAGCGTCCGCGCTAAACCTCGCATCATGGTCAAACAAATCTTATGCAAATAAGGCTATCCGCCCGGTAAACAAGAGAAAGCCACGCAGACCGTCATCGAACAAGCGGAGTTGCTGTGAACGGACTGGGCAGCGCGAGAGACAATGTTTCCTTCTTGCCAAATCAAACTGATAACTTGGCGATCTCGACTTGGCGCGGCATGCCGAGCGCAGAGGTCCCTGCGACAGGAATGAGCTCCTCGACCTCGCGATCGTCATTGATCTCTCTCAGTTCCTTCACCTGTTCCAGCAACTTGGTCAAGCGCCGGATCGAGTTCCCCGTCTGCCGGAGGATCTGCTTTGTTGTGATCTCCGGAATGCGCCCCAATGTCATCTGAATCATCTGCCTCGCCCCGTATTCGGTGAGGCCTGGTAGCAACTCACGGATCCCCACTCGGCTCCACAATTGCTCCAACATCGACGCTGGGCGGCTCCCATTCGTGAGGATCTCATACAGCCTCAGCGTGCCGATCAGAACCACCCCGAGGCGCCCCCGGTCGTAAACGTACCGCAGCAGTTCCATGGCTTCGATTTCCAGGTGATTCGCCTCATCCACGATGGCCAGATACTGTCAGGTTTCGAGTTCTCTCGCGACGTTCTCCGCCAGAATCGCCTGTTTCAAAAGGTGTGCGCGCGCCTGTCCGCAACCTCCTGAGACATAAGGATCCGACTACGCCAATCGGGCTGGTCCAAGAGATTTCTCTTGGTGCGAGAGCCTGTAGCCGACCTTCATCACCAATGGCCTGAATCTCCTCATTCAAAGGCCGATTCGTGGATCTTCCCGGATGGAAATGAGCTTTCCGTCGGGGGGCCGGCAGATTGACTTAAGCAGCGGAACTGCTACCATGAACGCGCCTTGCCCCTGGCTGCGGTACGCTCCGTCTTCACGCCCAAGCCTCTAGTAGCCGTCCTGTTACTGCAGCCGGGATCCCACGCGGAGGGATGACGTCGACACTGGCCGAGAGCCTAGAGGGGAACACCAAACAGGCCACAACCAGATCATCGTAGATGAGGTGGCTCTTGCCGCAAGAATTTGTCCTCGCTGACGAAGTGCTATTTGCAGAATTTTCGGTTCCATGATAACCATTGCATAACCGACTCACCCTCAACGAGAGGCCGTTCATGATAAGAGTCCTCCACACATCTGACATTCACATTGGAAAGGTTTTTGAGCAGTTCGGGTCATTCGGGGAGCGACTGCGCGGTCAGATTAGGGAAACGTTCCGGAAGATATTGGAGCTCGCGGTTACGGAGCATGTGGACGCGGTACTCCTTGCCGGCGATGTGTTCGACTCCGGCAGAATTGCTCAGGGGGACATCACGTTTTTCATGGAGGCCGTGAATTCGGTTAAGCCAACTCCGGTCTATCTTCTCCCAGGGACGTGGACGCACGACAACTTTCTTCAGAAGCCGATCTATCGCTCCCGCTACTTTTCTGCCGGCAAACCGGAAAATCTCGAAATATTCACCAAGGAGGAGGTTGAGACGTTCGAGACGGCTTCGGGGCACCTAGCCATCCACGGACGCGCCGTGCTGCCGGATTCCGGGAATCCCTTAGACGGTATGCGGATTGACTCGCAGGCCGCCTACAAGATCGGGCTTTTGCATATCGCAGTCTCTCTGCCGCAGATCCCCGAGGAGCCCGGCATGTGTGTTCTCAAGCGGGAACACCTGGAGGGGTGCGGTCTCATCTACCTGGCGCTGGGCGACTGGCACGTTTTCCGCCGGTACTTTGAAGATGCGGAAACCGTTGTCCAATACTCCGGTTCTCCCGAAACGCTCCAGTTCAAGGACGGAGAAGATTCCGGGTTCGTGGCTCTCGTAACTTTCGGCAGCAGCCCGCCGCAGGTTGAGAAAAGACGCGTTGGATATTACAGGTGGAAGGAACTTAATCTGCTCTGGGAAAACGTTGGTTCCATCGAGGCTCTTAAGAAGCAGCTTGCCGGCCTCGCAAATCCCCAGGCAATCCTGAGACTGACACTTGGGGGGACTATCTCCGAAAAGCAACTCTTCGATTTGGAACGTCTCAAAGAGGAGTTTTCCCCTCAGTTCGCATATCTGGAGTTTGATACTGCCCAACTCAAGGGAAAACTCACACTCGAAGAGCTCGAGAGAACCTACCGGGAAAACACCGTGGAACGGGCCTTCGTCACGCTGGTAAGGGAGGCTCTTCAGAACGCGGGAAATGAGCAGGAGGCGCGGGGATTACGCGAAGTTTTGCGTCGCGGCCACGCGGTTTTCCAGGGCTTTGAGGAGGTCGTCACGTGAAGATCGTTTCGGTGACCACTCGGAATTTCAAGAATTTGCCCGACCGAAAATGGAGTTTCGACGAAAAGTTTCAGGTGGTGAGCGGCCTGAACGAGGCTGGGAAATCAAGCCTACTGGAAGCCATTCTGGTTGGTCTGTACGGTGACGCCACATCCACGGACTCCCGCTACGAGGGGGCGCGCCGATGGAAGTCTCCGGAACATATCTACGTCGCGTTGGACTTCCTATTGAGAGACATCCATTGCACGGTGGAACGGGACTTTGAGAATCGTAAGAACAGGCTCGTGCATGACGACAATCAGGTTCGCGCCAAGGATAAGATCCGAACATGGCTGGAGGAGCATCTGCCCCTTCCTTCCGAACAGGCCTTCCTGCAGACGGCTTGCGTAAGACAGAGTGAGATCAACTGCGATATCGATGCGTCCGATTTGCGGAGCCAAATCGAGCAGCATTCGTTGAGTGCTACTGGCCAGAATCTCGAGGAGCTCGGCGGAGCCCTCAAGAAGAGAGTTGACGAACTCCGGCGGGGCTGGCTCACGCCGGCCCCCAAGAATCCCGGGCCGATCAAGCAACTGTCGGATGAGCTTGCAAGGCTCCAGCAGGAGCTTGCTGACCTGGAACGGAAAGAAGCGGAAGCAAACCAAGCCCTGGCTGAATACGAGGAAGTTGCCGCTCAGGTGGAAAAGCTGGAAGAAGAGCTTAGAAGGGATGAGGAACGCCTGCGCCTGGACAGAGAATTCCTCGACGCCGACCGCATCTACAAGCAAAGATCCGCCGAAATCCGCGACCTCAAGGCAAAAACAGATCGCTTGGCGGCCCTCCCTCAGTTCATAGAGGCGGCAGAGAGTGACCATGAAAAATTACAAACCTCTCTAGCAGAACATAGGTCGAGGCTAGAAAGGGTGCAGTCCTGGGTTCAGAAAAGAAGCGAACTCAAGGAGTGCGAGAGGTCTCTGGCGGCCCTGTCCGCTGACATGGCCCAACTGAAGGCCTGCGCCGAGGAAATGCAGCTACTGAAGGATCCCCTGCAATCCACCCAAATCGTCCCCGAAGATTTCGCGCGTTTCCGGACGTTACAGGGGCAACTGGCCGAATGCAAGACGGAGCTGGAGAAGGACAGGGCCGAAGGCGACCAACTGGCAACGGAGCTTGAGGAGGCCCAAAAGCAGTTGGTCTCGTATAGCGGGTCAAAGCAAAGAATGGAGGAGGCTATCGAGAAGCTGAAGGCAGAAAAAGTGCGGGCGGAACGCGCTGATGAAGCGAAGAAAAAATTGGTATCGATCGCGCAAGAGAAAACAAGGATAGGTGCCAAAGTTGAACAGATCGAGTCTCTCGATTCTGAGAAGACCGCGCTGGAGCAGGACCTCGCGGGCTATAAAGCTCTCGAAGGCGTGAGTGCCCAAGAGTTTCGAGGGATTCTAACCTCTGCTGAAGCCCTTGAAGCTGCCCTCCAAAGCGAAGGCATCGGCTTCGAAATCCAACCCGAGAGAACGATCCGGGTCACATTGCAGGTAGATGGAAGCGCAAGCGAGAGCGTCGTGCTTCAGGAAACGGAGAAGTTTCTTGGGCGCCGAGAAATTCTCGTCCAGATTCCCGGTTTAGGACAATTGCGGCTCACCAACGAAAGCCAGACCTCTCGCCAGCTCGCCGAGCGCCGCGATGAGATCACCAAGGTCCTGGCCAGGGCTTCTGCGGCGGATCCTGAAGACTTGCTGCGCCGCCTTGAGCATCGCGACAAGCTGATGGGCCAGCTCACTACCAGTGCCGCGAAGCTGCAAACTGCCTCGGAGTCCCGGCCGCTGAAAGAGTGGGATGCGGACAGAGAAAGTCTGGATAAGGAGCTGAGCGGTTTGTCTGGGGAGATCGCGGAGCTTGGCACAACGAGGGATCTTTCGGCCATCGCGGAAGATTTGCAAGCCAATGGCGGGACATTGACCCAGATTGCAGGCGGCACTGCTCAGGCTCAAACCAGAATCCAATTGCTGACCCGGCAATTGGAAGCCGGCAGGAAAAGAATTGCGGACCGTGAAGATCAACTGGGGAAATTGCAGAATGGGATCGTGACCCTTTTGACACGGGCAGGGCAGGACGGCGAGGCGGGTCTGAAGGCCCTGGAGGAATCTTGCCAGGAGTACCAGGCGAAGGCCTCGGGAACCGAGGCGCGAAAGGCGAGGATTCTCAAGGGACGGCTGGAAGGCGATATCCGTTCCCGCTACGGGTCCGAGGAAAAGAAGGTTCACGAATTGAAACAGCAACTTGAACAGCTCGCCCCGTACGCGTTGAACGATGAACAACTTTCGGGGCTCCACACCCAAATCGAGGCGCTGGAAAAAGCTGTAAGGGAGGTGAGCGATAAGATTGCTGGATTAAAGCGAGAGAGGGAATTGCATGAAGCCGAACAGCTCGACAAGAAATATGAGGAAGCTGTAACACAGGCTGCGATAGCAGAGAAAAACCGGAAGGAGTATGAGGCCTATGCTTTCGCCACGCCCGGTGAAAGGATCGACTCCAATCGACGGATCCAGGAGCCAAGGGCTGACCTCAAAGCCCTCCAGAACCGCCGTGCAGAGCTGAAGGTGAAATCGGATGCGGCGGGGTTGGGCCAAAGTCGCATACCTGAACTGAAGGAGGCTATAGCTGATCGGGACCTTCGATTGTGCCGTCTCAAGCACCGTTTCGAAACTGACACCCGCGTGTTCGAGTACTTGGGGAAAGCTCGTGACAAAGCGTTCGCCGATTTGCTGGCAGCTATTCCTTCCGGCGTCGGAAAGTTGTTCGATCGGATCACAGCGGGCAAATACGAGCGTGTGGAAGGCACGGGATTCAAACTACAACCTTGGTCTGGAGCTAAGGGTGAAAAGCTCGAAGTACAAGAGATGTCAGGCGGAACGATGGACCAGTTCTACCTCTCCCTCCGTCTTGAAGCCTCGCAAGCGATCTTCCCCGATGACCCTCCGCCACTCATCCTTGATGATGCGCTCGTGTCATCCGATCCCCAGCGAAGGGCTGCAATCTTGACAATCCTCGAAGAGTACTCCACCACAGGTCAGGTTTTATTCCTCACCTGCCAAGACTGGCCTCAGCTGAGGAAATATTCACCTTTGCGCCTGGGGTAGGCACCGGCACATGGGGTTGCAGGGGCGTAAGGGAGTACCGCTGTGAAAGACGCCCGGCCCAGATGCAGTCAATCGACACACCGCGACCCCTGAGCGGTCGCACATTCTTTCAAACCTTTCAGCCTTGACACCCCAATTGTTGTCTATCGGACTGCTTCGATCCTTCGGGACGCGAATGGATAGGGCCTTTCCATGTGGGTCATGCAGTCGTGCTGGCCTTCTGATCTTGGGGCGTGCTTCCCGCTTAGATGCTTTCAGCGGTCATCACTTCTGGACTTCGCTACCCAGCCGTGTCGCGGGCGCGACAGCTGGTACACAAGAGGTCAGTCCATCCCGGTCCTCTCGTACTAAGGACAACCCCCCTCAAATCTCCTACGCCCACACCAGATAGGGACCGAACTGTCTCACGACGTTCTGAACCCAGCTCACGTACCGCTTTAATGGGCGAACAGCCCAACCCTTGGAACCTTCTACAGCTCCAGGATGCGATGAGCCGACATCGAGGTGCCAAACCGGGGCGTCGATGTGAACTCTTGGCCCCGATCAGCCTGTTATCCCCGGCGTACCTTTTATCCGTTGAGCGATGGCCCTTCCATGCGGAACCACCGGATCACTAGGTCCCACTTTCGTGCCTGCTCGACTTGTTGGTCTCGCAGTCAGGCCGGCTTACGCCCTTACACTAACTTCCTGCCGTGGCTTCCATTTCTGGAGGAGATCGCTCAAGTAACGCATCACCGGCCCACGCTGAAGGTTTTGGTGCGCGAACTGATTGCGGTAACTTCTCAAGCAACCATAACAACTTGTGTTGTCACCGCATCCGCACTTGCCGGAAACGCGGTCAAGCGCCGCGGCCAAGCTCGCTCTGAAGAGGGTCTCCCCCTCGAGTCGCGCCACAAGCCCGGCTCCTCCCGGCACGTTATCGTAAAGGATAATCGGTGGGACGGGAAGACTCCCACCGGCGAACGCCACAGTCGCGTTGAGGTCGGCGGACGGGATTTCTAGCACCTCCGAAGATGCTGCCCCTTCGACTAATGCATAGGCGAGCGAGTACCCAAACCAACCGAACTCGACACCCCCATTGGGTTTGGGAAGGAACTGGACCTGCAGGACGTCCGTCACAAACTCGTGCCCGAGCGATACCTGCGAGAGCGTTCCGGAGCATTGCTCGCCATATGGACCCTTGTGTGGAATTTGGCGTCGGCGGAATCCGGCCCCGCATGTCGAACAGATATAGAAGCGCTCTCCACGCCGCCCTTCACACAACACGGCCATCCAGCCCGGAGAGGCCTTCCTCACAGTGATCAACGGAGAATCAGAAGGCAGACTGATGCTACCAGGGTTAGGCCCTAGTGGCCCCGCAAAATACGGTCGTGTTGTGAACACCCTAGCCGTCCGAGACGTGGGCTCTTTTGGCTTATCGGAATCAGTAATGAAGCCAAAACGCGGTATGACGTACTCTAACGAAGGCAGCTGATCGCCACAGGGCGTGGGAGGTTCAATCTCACTTTCCTTCTTCCATCGGAGGAATACATTGTGCTTTGCGCATTTCTTATAGAGCTTCCGTTCCCACTCCAACCCGGCCACCCGCTTGAGACCATAGGAAGTCCATTCCCTCTTGTTTGCAACTAACTTGCTGGTGGGAGCAAATTCTGCTATCGCAATGGTCAGATCTCTTTGGAGGGAGACTTCCATCGATTCCTTGGTTTGTTGGGTTCTCTGCGTATCCAGTTCGACGACATCGACGGGGAACCCATACTTTGGTATTACAGCCTTGCGGGAGAGGAACGAGAGGACCTTCTCCTCCGCAATTGTCTTCGCCCGTGCCTTTGCCCACTTTGCCTTGTCATAATCGCCGGTTGCGGCAGATGTCGTCTCAAGCTTCCTGACAGCTTGGTAGTCACTGGAGACCTCGGCTTCGGCAAGGGCGAATTGGCTGTCTTCGCTTGTGATTTTGCCCACCCAGCTTCCGTCCGAGAGACCGATACATCCGACCAGGTCCATCGGAACGATTGCACGTAGGCTGTCCTCTATCCGACTCTGCTGGTTTTGCAGAAAGGTCTTGAAGTCAGCAACCCCGGATGGCTTGGCTAGGTCCTTGAACAGACTCGTGACCGTCTTGAACCTTTCCGGGAAGCTGTGGAAAAAAGCGGATAACGCCGTTGCGATGACGTGCCGAATGCTGATTTTCTCATTTTGCAGGCTCAAGAAGGGAGCTTGAACTCTGCCAGCAAGCATCCTCTGGGGCTCAGAGAAGTGGTAGAGGTCATGAGGTCCGCGCCGACAATAAGTTATCGCGAATCCAGGGTAACCGCTTCGGCGTCCAGCCCGACCCACACGTTGCGCGTAGTTGAAAGATTCTGGCGGAACATTGCGAAGGAAGATTGTGTCAAGATCTCCCAGGTCCACGCCCAATTCAAAGGTGGTGGAACAACTCAGGACATGAATCTTGCCCTGCCTGAATTCTCGCTGAAATTCTCTGGCTTTTTCCTTGTCGAGTTGCGCCGTGTGTTCTTCCACGCGAAGAGAGCCTGGCAAGTCCGCCTCGTAAAGGAGGCGATAATGGTTGGGTTCCAAATCTCCGGCTCTGATTTCCTTGAGAACCCCAGGGCAGCGGTGCCTTAGGCAGACCCCGTGAACCGAGAACGCCTGAATTCGGCCGCATGTGTTGCATTGGAAGATCGTGTCATTATGAGGGACATGGCAGAGCCTCCACCAGTCGGGATTGAGCCTCCGGGCATCATACTTGAGGACTGAGAGCAGGAGACGCTCTTCGGCTGGCACGGGGCATTCGTATTTTTGAAAGGCTGCCCAGATTTCGCGTAACGTTTCAACCGCTTGTTTGATTGCTTCTCCGTCCTTCATGCCGCCATTGATCAGGATCTTGGCAAGAAACATCGTGCGCTGGGTTCGAACAATGTGATTGTGCTGGCGCATACCGTCCCAGCTTTTCACAGGCCAGGACGTGTAGCCCTTCGGTCGGCCAGGTGCGCCAATCCGGAAGCACATCTGCGACGGTTGGATCCCAAGGTCGGCCCAGTTCAGGGAGACGGTCTTTTCGGCCCGAAGCTCCACGGCCCTGTCAGTCCTCATCGAGTCCATGAGGATAGCCATTACATTCCATGATTCTTGTTCCGTCAGCGACCAAGGGGGATCCTTCAGCGAGCCTGGAATCCTGAACCAATCGGGCCACTTTACCAACCATCGAATTAGACCCACGCCCTCCAGCGAAATTCGTTCTTCCGGGGTGAGAAATTCACGGTACAGAGCGCGCCAGATATTCCAAAGGATTGTCGGCTCGTCGTCTGACTCCCTTTCCTTGAAGGCACCGGCGTACTTGCCGAGGGCATGAGATGCAAGAGTCCTGAGGCTTAGCCCCTCGGCGTATTCCTTTTCGAAACTGAGCGCAACCTTGAGGACGAGGTTGCGGCTTAGAATGTCTTTGTACGAATCTTGTAGGTACCAAGCAAAGAATGCAGCTTCCTGGCGTCCGTCGGCGAAAGCGAGTACCTTCTTGCGCGTCTCCGGAAGGCTCCGATAAAGGGTCGTAGCGATTACAGCGTGGGGGCCATCGGTCCCGTGGATCACCTCTCGCACGGGGTCGTGGCCAGCAGCGTTGTAACCGCACGCACTACACCTGGCCATCTGATCGGCTCTGTCCTCGTCCTGCGGAGGATTTTGCTTGAGCACCTTGATTGTCTGACCATGCTCGCATTCTGGCTGTCCCCTCCGCATAAGGCCGCACTGAATGCAAAGATGAAACTGCTGTGCGTCATTCTCGCCCTCGTCATCCGCGATTGCGCCATTTTCCAGGGGAAGAAAATATGTGGCCCCGAAGTCTGGATGGCTCGGATCCCGAATTGCTTCCACTAATCTTCCGCCTTTGAAATTCTTCGGTCCTACAATATAATGTTGGCCACATTCCCGACACAGTGCCACTTCAAAGGCCACAGTCGCTCCATCCGCAGCTTTGCGATCCAGAAAGACCCTTTTCTCTGGCCAGTAGGAGACAAAAGCGCCTTCGAGCGACCGGAGGAATAGGTGGTAACGTGCAGACAATAGAGGTGCGCCAGAGGAAGGCTCCCTGGCCCGCAAGAGAAGCTCAACTAGCTCGGAGAGCGCAGGTATTCGTTCTTCATGGGGCAGATCACGAAACACTCCATCTGCAATCGACTGAACTTCGGCAGGGTTCTTCGTGGCGAGGCGGCGCAGAGCAGTTGAGCGGTTATCATGCTGGAGCAGGGCCGCGACAGTTTCCGGCAGATTCTCTATTCCTGAAAGCTGCAAGCCAAGTCCGCCCGCCATCTCAGCGAGCTGGCCCCTCGACTTCAGGTTTCCGGTCTGAAGGCACTCTGCAAGGACTTGGTACGCGTCTGGGGAAAGGCTTTCTTCACTCAAATCGAGGATCGGTTCTGTCTCCTCGAGAATAACGTCCGCTTCACGGAATTCTTCGTCAAAAAGCCGACACGCAAACTTGGCTACCCCAGCCTTATCTCCTTCTCCGCCGACGAGGGTGGCACTGGTAGCGATGCATCGAAAGGATTCCGTCCGACCGCCTTCAAATAGCCTTCGCTTGAGGCGCCTGAGAAGCATCGCCATCTCAGTGCCGCGAGAGCCTCTGTACTGGTGTGCCTCGTCGAGCACGAGAAACTTCCACGATCGAGCGCGGCCCTTGTCAAAGAGCGGACTGTCATCGGGGCGCAGCAAGAGATATTCGAGCATAGAATAATTGGTCAGAAGAATGTGAGGTGGTTCCTTCCGCATTTCCGACCTTAAGACAAGTTCTCCCGGTAAACGGTCTGCTAGGTGGTCGCGGGCGTGGCGATGAGAGTCAGTTTCATCTTCAGGCGTTTCTCCTATGTACTGCCCGAACGTGAATTGGAGAGGCGAATTCGCTTCTCCAAGCTCTCTGCGGATTAGTCCAAGCCGCTCCCGTTGGTCATTGGCGAGGGCGTTCATCGGATAAAGGATCAATGCGCGCACACCCGGACCCAGTATGCCAGCTTGGAATTCCTGATAGAGTTGCAGGAGAATGGGGTAGATAAATGCCTCAGTTTTGCCGCTTCCTGTTCCGGTGGCGACGATGATGTTCCGACCGTCGTGGATTCCTTGGATTGCCAGTTCTTGGTGCCGATAAAGGGGCCTGTTGCCCTGTATCGCCCTGAGAAATCCTTCATCGAGTTGAGATCCGTGAAGATGGTGCAAGAAGGCTCGGGGCGTTTGACCCCGCTTGAAGACGGGAGTTGCTTCAAGGTAGGGCCCTTTGCTGAGATGGCCTGAGTCCAAAGCCTCTCCGAAAGACACCCGTAGGGCCGGATCTTTGAAGTAGAAAGTGGTTCTTAAATACTGCCGGTAGCGTTTTTCAATTTCTTCTGCGAGCGCTATGAGGTTCATTGTGTTCCAAACTCCGCGGCTTTCTTTCGACAATTCCGACAATGCCCGTAGACAACCGTTCCCCCCTTGCACAGGGCGTTCTTCACCCCTACAGTTTGTATCGGCCTAGCGGGTGGCTCAACTGGCCGGACGGTGTCGGCCGGAATCTTGGCAATGGCTGCCGCCATCGCTGGCCCGGCATCACATTCGACCCAAATCTTGAAAACACACTCTTTGTTTCGATCTTGAACTTCTTCAGAATCGCTGAAATCGCGAAGCGGAATGGGAAGCGCCCTTTGGGTTACTTTGACAGGATAAGACCTCGCACTAAGCTCCTTAAACCCTACAAGGATTTTACCTGTCCATCGTTTTCTCGGAAGTCGCACCCAAACCGCCCTGCTCGAAGTCGCGGCGAAGTCCTGGCGGCCGAGAGTAAGAGGTTTATCCACCCATTTCGCTGGCTCAGCGTCTTCTTCCCCGAAAGCCCACCAAATCCTTTCGCACAAAAGAGCGACTTCGACCTTTGGCCCAATTTCAGCACCAACGAGCCAGCGGGTTTCGTCGGAGGCCGGATTTGGAGGTATTATCAACACCGTCTTATTACCGAGGCGCTCGATGCGCGCTCCGCCCGCAGGCCCGTTAGCCGGCAGGACTTTGCAACCTGGGTCATGCGACAGCTCGACACGGACACACGTGTGTCCACCCTGAGGCGGGATGGGGGATGTCGCCTGAAGCACGCTGTGGCTCTTAAGGGCACAAAGAAATCTAAAGTCGACGCTTTCCACTAGATTGTTGTCTGGATCATAAAATCGGAGAAAATACCATCCACCTTTCCTGGCCGCAACCTCAGGTGGCAAATCTTGTTCGGTCGATTTTGGTGGTGGCTTAAATGTCATTCGCCATTTCCCACCGCCTTGACCCTCTTCTCCAAGAACAATGGTCTCCACATTATTCCAAGCTTCCCGGTCGATGACCCGGATTCTAGGCGGCTCACCGCCGAACAGTGGCCCCACTTCTTCATTCGCATCCATTAACTGATTTCCGACGAGGGCAAAGACTGGCGCCTTCGAGTCGATCCCAACAGAGTTCCCGCCAGGGGCGTGAAAGACAATCCTGTCGAGAGCTCCCTTTGGGATGTTAAAGAAATGTGCCCGATACCCGGGGAGGGACACAGGCTCCGGGTCAAATGGCGCGGGGCCAGAAAGAGTTTCATCGCGCCTCCATCCGTCGGGACAAATCACAAGGTACGAACCGCACGAGACACACCTTACGCGGCGCCCTTGGTTTTGGTTCTCGCCGCTCAGCTTGAAGAGAACAAAATTCTCGTCAAGGGAGATCGTGACACGTCCGCTAAGCTCCTCTTCACAGGAACTGACCACAAGATTGCCGGATATTTGGCCCATACGCCAGCAGCCTTCACGGGATTCGTCGCGTGTCAGTGGTTGGCCATTTTGAACTACGCCCGTGCGTGGGTCTTCGAGAAATTTCTCCGTTACCTCCACTGCTGGTATCCATTGCCACTCACTTTTCCAACAAACAATTTCTGGCTTCGGCTGGCGGCTCTTAAGCTCCGCTGATTGTTTCCCGCTGTCGTCCCTTGTGCTGCGCGGCCGGCCTCCTCTCTGCGCAAGCTCTACCGAACTACCTTTTGCCTGCTGACGATCTCCCGCCCCAAGCTGGGGCACCTGAGTGCCCGCCGCGGGCTGGGGCTGGTTGCTCTGTGGATCTAACTGTCGTGCCTCCTCGGTTTCTTGTTGTGATTCCTTCCCCTGGCAAACTGACTCTTCCGAGGAAGCTTGGAATGGCGTCTCTGGTCCTGCCCGGTCCATGCCGGCTTCCGGGTGGTTTTCTGGGCGGTCGCTGCATTCGGTATTCCGTGTCGCTTCGGTCGTCGGCGTTTCGTGAACCCCTCCGTCTTCATGGGGACCGCCGATCTCGTGCTTTCCCTCATTGGTTTGCTTCTGTGCTTTCGCTGTCTCTCCCGTGGATCCCCTACCCTGTTCCACGGGAGACACGTCCCTTTCCGTCCCACGCTTTGGGCTGCGGGGTCTTCGTGCGCGCTGGTAAACTGCAATGCCAATAAGAACGGTCACAACGGCGATGAGCAGGCCAAGCATCGGTGACTCCCAGTTAGTAATGGCCGTAAGTTTGACCCATGCAGCTTGGGGATGCAAGCCTCTGACGACGTACCTCTGGCGACGTGGTTGGGCTCGGGTCTGTAGCGCCCACCGGCGCCGCTTGTGTACGGGCGCAAGACACAAAACCCCGCCACGGCGGACGGGGTTTTCGTTTTCTAATCCCGGCGACCGCGATAAAAGGCATCGGGGCAGGCGACCGTCGGCGGACGGACTTCGGCCGGGAGACGCCCTCAGCCTACGCGGTGAGTGTTCGTGCAGGGGCAAAATGAAAACGCCCGCCACGAGGGCGGGCGTTTTCCATTTTTATCCCGGCGAAGACCGACTCTCCCAGTCGCCGAAGCGACAAGTACCATAGGCCCTGGAGGGCTTAACTGCCGTGTTCGCGATGGGAACGGGTGTGGCCCCTCCGGTATGGTCGCCGGAGCGAGAGTAGGCTTGCCGACCCCTGTTGAATGCTTCGTGGTTGGCCGAAAGCGGGTCTGATCACATGTTCTGCGGATTCCGCACAAACCGCTCATGGCCACCTAAGAGTTGCGGGCAATTCTTCCTGACGGCATTCGCCTATTCTTCCCCAAGCGTCTGGGCAGCCGTGCGAGTGCATCAAAGCCCCGAAGCACGACGTGAGGCAAGGCGCTAGATTCCTTCAGGACTCCCCACAATTCCAGGGGTTCAGGTATTGTGCTCGGCAACTGCGAACCAAACCACACCTTTTGAAACACCCCAAAGTGGCAAATCCAGAACTTGGGGATTCAACAACTTACGGGAGATTGAGCGCAGCCTTTTGAAACAGCCTCTTTGGCCTGCCTTTTCGCACTCTACGCGAGTTCGAACCGACTAGCGGGCTGGCGCCAGAAAGCTCTCCCCAGCTACCGGAATCAAATCCGCAA
>Ga0315280_10003977_pt1 | contig 22204 bp, 18 predicted proteins | sample YL17G06_40_MG_FD_203697 | JGI IMG/M metagenome (GOLD analysis project Ga0315280, IMG submission 203697) | Sediment microbial communities from Yellowstone Lake, YNP, Wyoming, USA - YL17G06_40 | ecosystem: Environmental > Aquatic > Freshwater > Lake > Sediment | place: USA: Wyoming | collected...
CGTCCGAAGCGCTTGAGGGCCTGGTCGGTCGAGATCATGCAGCCGCGGCCGGTGGCTTCCTTGCGGCCGCGCGAGCCGCCCAAGTCGAGCGGCTTGCCGGTCACACTCGCCGTCACCGTGTGCCGGACGTGCATGGAGTAGGTGTCCATGATCCAGGCCATCGTCTGCTCGTTGGTGTTCATGTCGGGGGCGGGGACGTCGCGCTCCGGGCCGATGTAGTCGAGAATCTCCGCCGTGTAGCGGCGCGTGATGCGCTCGAGTTCGCCCAGGGAAAGCTTCTGGGGATCGCAGACGACGCCGCCCTTGGCGCCGCCAAAGGGAATATTGACGACCGCGCACTTCCAGGTCATCTCGGCGGCGAGGCCGCGGATTTCATCCAGGGTTACGTTGGGCGCATAGCGGATGCCGCCCTTGCAGGGCCCGCGGGCGATGTTGTGCTGGACGCGAAAACCATCGAATACCTCCAACTGCCCGCTGTCCAGGGTGACCGGGATGTGAACGACGATTTCCCGATTCGGTGTGCGAAGGTATTTGGTGAGACCCGCGTCGAGCTGCAACTTGCGGGCCGCCACGTCGAACCGGGCGGCCATGGATTCGTAGACGCTGAGCTCCTTGTCCGCTCCGACAGTGCTCATCAGTGCCCCCAGGGAACGCCACGCCGGCAGCGATCGCCGGCCCCCGACGCCCCCACTGCAACACGCCTGATGCCGGATTCCGCTCCGGCAGACCCCAGGCTGCGACCGAGAAGTATAGCAAATGGTTGGAGATGGCAACAGCCGCCCTGCAGACGGTACGCGTGAAGGCCTACCCTGAGTGCCTCAATACGCCACGGTGGATTAAGTTCAAAGCGCGTCGTCAGGTCACGCCGCGGGGCTAGGTGCGAGTTCTGGCGATGCGGCTAGAGCGGGCTTCGTTGCCAGGTTGGTGAAGGGAACGAGCTCAAATGACCCCTTCTCACGGAGCAGTCGATCGACCAGAGCGAAGTGCATGGCGTGTCCAGCGCGCTCCGCTTCCACGTGTGCGATGAGCGGGTGACCCAGCAAGGCGAGATCGCCGATGACGTCGAGGATCTTGTGGCGACAGAACTCGTCGGGAAAGCGCAGGCCTTCTGGATTCATGATGCCGTCGCGGGTGAGCACGACAGCGTTTTCCAGCGAGCCGCCTTTGACTAGGCCGCTCTTACGCAGTATTTCGACTTCCTCCAGAAAGCCGAATGTGCGCGCCGGCGCGATTTCCGATTCATAGTTCCCTGGGGCGGGAGCGAATTCCAAAGATTGCTCGCCAATCAGCGGGTGGTCGAAGGCGATGCGATAAGTGATCCGAAGCCGGTCCGAGGGGTAAATGGCGATCCGCCTGTTTCCCTCCACGACTTCCACCGGCCTCAAAACCCTCGCGTAGAGCCGCCGGGCTCGCTGCCTCTTGATTCCAGCCTTGGCGATCATGCGCACGAACGGCAATGCGCTGCCATCCAAAATCGGCAATTCCAGATTGTCAATCTCGACATAGACGTTGTCGATGTTCGAGGCCGCGAGCGCCGAGAGCAGGTGCTCGGTGGTTGAGATGAGGACGCCTTTCCTCATCAAGCTGGTGGCGTAGCTGACGCGTGTGACGTGTCGCGCCTGCGCCTCAATGCTGAAGCCCTCCAGGTCGCTGCGCTTGAAAACAATTCCTGTCTTGGCCGGGGCGGGAAGAAGTCGAAGGTTCACGGTGACGCCCGTGTGCAAACCGAGCCCCGAGCCCGCCACGGGCGAAGCAATCGTCTGCTGGTAGGTCAATCAGCCCTCCTAAACCCGTCTCCTAGCATAGCACCGTGAATGCCAAATTCTACTCAGAGTTATCCGGTCTGTTTCCAAATAGATACAATTTATAGTCAACTTCGGCCTCAACGTTTGTGTGGTAATCTTACCACACTTCCGTACCGGTTTGATGCACGGGGAAGAATCCCAGGCAGCAGTCCGCAGTCGCGTATTGTAGAATGGCTGCCTCCTCCCTCAGGTCGTCGATGAGGCAAACTGGAGCTGGCAAAAGACTAATGGACACGCCACCAAAGCTCTTCCTGATCGATGCCATGTCGCTGATCTTCCGGGCGTTCTATGCCCCCATGCAGACGGCGCTGGTTTCTCCGACCGGCATGCCGACCAAGGCTGTGTACATCTTCCTGCGAACGCTCCGCAAGCTTCTGAAGGACCACCAGCCGGCTTACGTTGGAGTGGCATTTGATCTGGCCGCGCCGACCTTCCGCGACAAGCTCTTCGAGGAATACAAAGCCAATCGCCCGGCCTTCCCCGATGACTTGGCCGTCCAATTGCCCTACGTCCGGCGATTCTGCCAGGCGTTGGGAATGCCGTCCGTGGAAAAAGAGGGCTTCGAAGCCGACGACGTGATCGGCACACTCGCCCGCGAGGGTGAAAAGCAAGGGCTCGGGGTTTCTATCGTTTCCGGCGACGAGGATCTTTTTCAACTGGTCGATGAACGCATCCAGGTCCTCAAACCGTCGCGAGGTGCGAGCGAGGGCGAGACGTTCTGTGGCATGGAGAAGGTGAAAGAGATCCTCGGCGTCGAGCCCGCGCAAGTTGTGGACTGGCTGGCCCTCACCGGCGACCCCAGCGACAACATCCCCGGTGCGCGGCCTTTGCCGGGGCAGGAGCCGCCTTTAGGAGAGGGCGAGAAGAAGCGGAGCTACATCGGGCCGAAAGGGGCCACCGAGCTGATCCAACAGTTTGGCACTCTGGAGAAGGCTCTCGAGAGCTACGACAAAGTGAAAAAGCAGAGCTACCGCGACGCGCTGCGCGACTATCGGAACGAAGCCCTGCTCAGCCACGAGCTCGCCACTATTCGCACCGACGTTCCCCTCGAACTCCAAGTCAAAGACCTGAAGGTGGGCACGCCGGATATTCCCGAGCTGACGGTCCTTTGCCAGGAATTGGGTTTTTCCTCCTTGCTGAAAGAATTTCTCGAGCAGGCGCCGGCCTCTTCTCCTGCCCCAGTGGCCACAGAGGAAATCCGCTCGCCTCAGGCGCTCGCCCGCTGGCTCGATGCGGCGGAGCCGAATGCTTCTCTCGCCATGGGGTTTGCGGTGGAAGGCGAAGAGGGATTTGCCGGGCGACTGGCCGGCTTGAGTCTTGCGGATGGCTCGCGCGTGGCCACGCTGCCACTCGAGGGTTCGGCGGATTCGGCGCGGCTCCTCGAAGCCCTGCGGCCGGTGCTGGGCGATGCCGGGCGCCCCAAGGCGGTCCACAATTCCAAGCTGCTGGCGTTGCTGCTCGGCAGGGAGAACACAGCGCTCGCGGGCGTCGCCCACGACACGATGCTTTACTCCTATCTCCTCGAGCCGCTGGCGGGAAGCCATGCGCTCGAAGACGTCGTGCTGCGCCGCCTTGGCCGGAAGATGCCGAACTTGCTGGGGGAGGCTGCGAAGCACACGCGTGAACTCGCGACGCTTTTCGCGCCGGAAATCGCACGCGAGGAGTTGCAGCGCCTTTACGACGAGATTGAATTGCCGCTCGCTGCGGTGCTCGCCGAGGTGGAGGCGGTCGGCGTGCGGCTCGACCCGCAGATCCTGTCTCGAATGTCCGCGGAGTTCGACCGGGAGCTGGCGGATCTCACCCGAGAAATCTACGATCTCGCCGGCGGGCCGTTCGACATCGACTCACCTAAGCAACTCGGAGAAATTCTGTTTGAGAAACTCAAGCTGCCCGGCGGACGGAGGCTGAAGAAGAGCGGGCAGTACTCGACGGAAGCTTCCGTGCTCGAATCGCTCGCCGAGCGCCACGAGTTGCCGCGCAAAATCATCGAGTACCGCACGCGCGCCAAGCTGAAATCCACTTACATCGACGCGTTGCCCAAGTTTATTCATCCGGCGACTGGACGGCTGCACACCAGCTTCAACCAGGCGGTGGCGCGCACGGGGCGGCTCTCGTCTTCCAATCCCAACCTGCAGAACATTCCCATCGGCGACGAGTTTGGCCAACGTATCCGTTCGGCGTTCGTCGCCGAGCCCGGCTGGCTGCTGATTTCCGCCGATTATTCGCAGATCGAATTGCGCGTGCTGGCGCACATGTCCGAGGACCCGCGGCTCATCGAGGCGTTCACGCGTGACGAGGATATCCACTCGCGCACGGCGCAGGAGATATTCGGTGTGCCCGCGGGGCTGCAGACGCACGAGCGTCGCCGTATGGCTAAGGCCATCAATTACGGAGTGATCTACGGCCTGAGCTCATTTGGCCTCGCCGGGCGCACGGGCACCAGCAAGACCGAGGCGCAGCAGTACATCGACGCGTATTTTGAGCGCTACCAGAAGGTGAAAGAGTTTCTCGACGGACTCATCGAGGAGGCCCGCCGGAGCGGCCGCGTGCGAACCATGCTGGGCCGCCTGCGGCCTATCCCCGAAATCAACAGCAAGGACATCCCGGCTCGCAGCCGCGCCGAGCGCGAAGCGATGAACACACCGCTGCAGGGCACCGCCGCCGATCTGCTGAAACTCGCCATGGTCAAGGTCCAGGCGCGCCTGAAGCGCGGGAACATGCGCACGCGCATGATTCTGACCGTCCACGACGAATTGGTCTTCGAAGCTCCGGAAGACGAACTGGAACGGGCGCGCGAAGTCGTGCGGGCCGAAATGGAAGGCGCCTACCTGATGAAGGTGCCGCTGCGCGTGGACATCGGGGTGGGGAAGAACTGGAAGGAAGCGAAGTAAAATGGTGAATGATGAACGCTGAATGGTGAACTCAAAGACTTTCCAGAGGTGCAGTGGGGAAAAAGAGAGTGGAAAACTACAGATTCATAGAAGAACTCTTTGAATACGACTGTTGGGCCAATCGCGAAGCTCTCGCGAGCCTTTCGACGGTGCCGGATTCGGCGGAGAAACCGAGGCAATACTTTTCGCACGTCATCGGTGCGCAACGAGTGTGGCTGGCGCGCTTCGATGATCCCAATCCTCCCTCGGCGCAGCCCTGGCCAACCCTGAGTCGTGAGGAGTGTCGCCAGGCCATCGAAGACTCACACCGCCAATGGACCGCGCTGCTTGGTTGGCTCACTCCCGAGAAACTGGAAGAAGACGTGGCCTATCGCAATCTGAAGGGGGTGGAATTCAAGACTCCGATTCGCGACGTCCTGATGCACCTCGTCATGCACTCCGCCTATCATCGCGGGCAGGCAGCCTCCGCCGTCCGCGAAGCCGGAGGCAAGCCCGCCGCCACCGACTACATCATGTATGTGCGCAAGATGAAGGCGTGATGTGGGCTGTGGCGGCATGCCGCCACTTTGGAGTGCGGTGCCTCGGCACCGCCTTGTTTCGGTCGATGGACGGGACGCTAGCATGAAGGCGGCGGCACGCCGCCGCACTCCAAAGCGGGAGCTTGCTCCCGCACGAAAAGAAAGGCCCCGTTGGGGCCGCGACCCCTCTCCTACTTCGGCGACCTCCCCAGTAGTTTCCAAACCCAGCGATGGGCGCGGTGGTACCAGGCGGCGGGTTCGGCGAACATCAAGATGCATTCGCCATGCACGGCGCTGACGCCGTTCTCCTGGCAGAACTGGATGGCTTCCGGTGATTCCGCTCCCTGCTGCATCCAGACGCGCTTGATGCCGGCTGCGGCAGCCTCGCGCACGACCTTTTCGGTCTCCGCCGGTGGCACTATGACGAGAACTCCGTCGACAGGCTCCGGCAGGGCGGCCAAGCTCGGGTAGCATCGCTTTCCCTGGACGGTCTCGGCCTGAGGGTGCACGGGAAAAAGCATGTAGCCCTTGGCCTTCAGTTCTCGAAACGCCAGGTTGCCGAATTTCTTGCCTTGGCGCGAGACACCCACCACCGCCAGCTTCCTCTGAGAGACGAAGTCCGTCACCCTCGCTTTGGGTGTCATATGGAATCCTCACTCTCCGAGTTTGACGAGCGCTACATCGGCTTGATTGTTCCCCGCGCCGTCAAATGAAATGATGCCCGAGGCGCCGGAAAACGCAGAGACCTTGACCAGTTCATCGCGCAGGCGGGCGCGATTGGGGCCGGCGCGCCTCACTCCGGCGGCGATGAGTCTTACTGCGTCGTAAGCCTCGGCCGCCGCCGGGCTCGGAGCGTAGCCCGTACGGGTCCGATATCGTTGGGAGAATTCTCTTCGAGCAGTCGATCTCTCCCCCGATGGCGCGACCAGCCAGATGCTTCCTCCGGTGTCTTGAGCAGCGAGAGAGAGGAACGGCTCGCTGAGGGCTTTGCGGCAGGCATACACGGGTGTGCCGGACAGATGAGATTCAGAATGTTCGAGCAGTCGCGCGGCTGCCTCCGGCCCGATCCAGAGGATGACGGCTTGCGGTTGGCTCTCTGCGATCTTCGCGGAGACCTGATCCCAATCGCCGCGTGCGAGATCAACCTCCACGCGCGTGGGCGCAGGCATCTGTAACCGCTGCGCGGCTTTTTCAAACTCCTCGCCGCCCACGCGGCCGTCATGATCGCGCTCGGTGACGAGGGCGATGCGTTCAAATCCCCGGCGGCGATAGAGGTCTTCCGCGAAAACCCGCGCCTGCTCCGCGTCATCCGGCGCGAGGCGGAAAAACCACGGAATGTTGATTTGCGTTGTGGTGCTGTCGGTGGCGAGCGTGATGACCGGCACGCCCAGCCTGTTGCCGACTTGCTCGGCGAGGTGAGCGGCGCTGCCGTTCGTCGAGGTCACGAGGGCCACCGCGTTGTCGTCCACCACCATGCGAACGAGTTCGCTTGGGGCACGGCCCCAGAGCCCCGTCTCGTCGCGCGCCACGAGCACCAGCCGGCGACCCTCAGGTAGAGGGCTCGCCGACTCGTCATCCACGGCCAACTGCGCCGCCTGGAGGATTGCTAGGCCCTCCGCTTTGCGAGCTCCCTCCAGCGGAACGAGAATCCCAATCTTGATCTCCTGGCCCGGCAGGTCGCGCCTCGGTTCGCGGTCAGGCCCAGAATAGTTGATCGCTTCCCGGTTGATGGCGGCGTAAGGCTGGGGCGGTGGGGAAGCATTTTGCGCGGTTGCGGGACAGGCGAACGCGAGGAGTCCTAGCAGCGCGGCGGCCGGACTCGATTGAAGGCAGGCGGGGAAGGAGAAAACCCGGGCGGCCTTTGCGCGCAGAGTTGTACCGTCAATCGTTTGAATCGGCTGCGTGGCCATCAGCGGCTCTCGGCCACGACGGGCTGGTCGGGTGCGCTTGGGGGTGCAGCCCAGTACACGAACTTGCCGCCTTCGACACGAGTCAGAGTGACAGGGGCGACGTTGTTCAGGGTGTAATCGAAAACGTATTGGCCCGCGACGCCGTCAAATTGCTTCTGCTGGTAGTCGCGCAGGACTTCCATAATCCGGCCGCGGTTGAGCCCTGCCTTCTCGATGGCGGCGATCAAGATCCGCATCCCGTCGTAGGAATGGGCGGCGTAGGGGTCCGGGTCTTCGCCGTAACGCTGGCGGTAGCGGTCGCGGAATGAAATCCACTGGGGATCCGGGCGTGTAGGATCCATGGCGCAGGCGACCACGTAACCTTCCGCAGCCGGCCCGGCGATCTCCAGCAGCTGTGGATAGGCCGTCCGGCTGGAGCCGAAGACAGGCTGTTTCATGCCCATAGCGCGCATCTGTTTGAGGATCAGTCCGGCCTCCTTATACTCGCCCCAGATCACTAGACCGTCGATTTTGGCGTCCTGCAGCATCTTCAACTGGCGGGCGAAGTCCGTGTCGCCGCGGTCAAATTTTACCTCCAGGATCACCTGGCGTCCGATGCGGCGGGCCAGGTCATTGAAGATGCCGACGCCGATGCGGGCATAGCGGCTGTTGGTGCGCAGCACGGCGATGCGCTTCAGCTTGAGCTTGTTGAAGATGTACTCCGCGAGCGCATAGCCCTGCACGCGGTCGTTGGGGAAAGTCAGCATGATCCACTGGATACGCGTCTCGGGGACCGTGCGGTCCGTAACGCCGGCGGAGAGAATGGGGACTTCCAGCTTCAAGGAAACCCGGATCATGATGTGCGTGCTCTGGCCGTCAATCGAGCCCAGCACGGCCCAGCAATTGTCTTTGAACAGCATGGAGGGCAGCACTGTTGAGGAAGCACCCCAGAGCGCTGAGTCGTTGTAGATCTTCAGCGCATAGGGCTTGCCCCTGTAACCCCCGCGGGCGTTCGCTTCTTCCACCGCCATCTGCGCGGCGTTCAGCGAGGGAATGCCGAAGATTGATTCGGGATTGTTCTCGAGCGGCCCCAGGAATCCGATCGCCACTTCGCTCAACTTATTGATGTCGCCGTCCGGGCGGTCGCTGGCGGCGCCGTTATATTCCAGGGTGTTCTTTTCGACGAACCACTCGTAGTAGGGCTTGCTGAAGCGGCGGAAGGGCACGGCTTCGGCGGGCATGTTGGCGTAACGTTGCTCGGGCTTCGCCTTCTTCTCCTCCGGTGGTTTCGCGGTCTCGGTCGTTTGCGGCCACGCCGGCACGGCGAGCAGAGCCAGAAGAATCAAAATGAATGCGCTTTTCTTCATTGTGCCTTCTTTCTCATCTCAAGCGACGTGGGCTTTCTCCGCGATATATTCCTGCCGGGTCTCGATGAAATGAATGATCCGTCGCAACGCGCGAGGGCTGATGGCCTGCGCGGCGTCGCAGCGGGGCGTCGCAGCATCCAGGCGGTCGCTCGCGACTTCGATGATGAGGCCTTGGCTGCCGAACTCGATCGCCGCGCGGCTGGCCGGCTCGACCATCGCGGTGACGCCGGTGGCGTGGCTGGGGTCCACAATGACGGGCAGGAACGTCTCGGCCCGCACCGCGGTCAGAACGTTCAGGTCCAGGCTGTAGCGCGAGTATTCGCCCGACGGATAGGCCTTGATGCCCCGCTCGCACAGAACGATTTCCAGGCTCCCCTCGTTGGCGATGTATTCCGCCGCTCCCAGCCACTCGCAGAGACTCGCCGCCATGCCGCGCTTGAGCAATACGGGCTTACCCGAGCGGGCCGCCTCGACGAGCAGTGGATAGTTCTGCATGTTGCGCGAGCCGATTTGGAGCATGTCGGCGTACTCGGCGACCTGCTCCACCAGGCGCGGGTCCATCACTTCCGTGACCACCGGGAGGCCCGTTTCATCTGCGGCCTCCCGCAGGATCTTCAGCCCTGCGAGCCCGAGTCCTTGGAAGTCGTGCGGGGAGGTGCGCGGCTTGTAGGCACCCCCGCGCAGCATGTCCGCCCCGGAGCCTTTCACCGCGCGCGCGACTTCCAGCGTCTGCTCGCGGCTTTCCACGGCGCACGGGCCGGCAATGACCACCGGCCGTTCTCCGCCGAAGCGCACGCGGCCCACCTGGACCACGCGAGTCTGCGCCTCGCCATACCGGGGGTTTGTCCTGCGGCTCAGCAGAGGGCAGATCCGCGGCAGGTCTTCCACCTCGACTTTTCCTGCGATCTTCATGGGAAACCTTCCTTGCCGAGAACGGAAATTTGAAAATCGAAACTTGAAACTGGCAGTCTCCAGTGGCGCTAACATCGCGTCCCCTGCGATATATGCGACCTCGGGAATCGCATACATGGCAAAAGGCGCCATGTACGGCCCACCCACGAGGCCTAACCCGATGCCGCGGCCTTGGCCCGCTCGCCGTTGTCTGACCCGGAAGCACCCCGCTCGGACTCAAAGATCGCCATCGCCTCGATCTCCGCCAGCAAGTCCGGCCGGCAGAGGATCGCCTGGATGCCCGTGGAAGCGGGCAGGGGATTCAGGCCCTGCTCTTTGAAGAACTGCGTCCGAACCTCGTTGAAGGCCACATAGTCGCGCTCGATATCCCGCAGATAGCAGGTGGTACGGACCACGTCCTTCCACGTGGCGCCTTCGGCTTCGAGCAAGGCGGTGATGTTGCGATACGTCCTCCAGGTCTGAGCGCGGAGGTCTCCTGCGTGGACGGTCCTGCCGGCTTCATCCACGCTGGCGGTGCCGGAAATCAGCAGGATGGTAATACCCTTGATGTCAAGCCGTAGCCCGCGTGAAAACGCCGAGCCGTAGCGCGGCGCTTCGTTCAAAGTCTCGGGCGCGCTAATAGCCTTTCTTGGAATCGGCTTGTGTGACTTTGCGGCCTTCGCCTTTGGGGTTCCGGCTGCTTCGATGAGCGAGTCCTGCACTGGCATAAAGTTGAGCCTCCATTTTAGGTTCGCGAATACCGTGGCTCAGCCCTTTGGCTGTGGCCACCCAGATGTCCTCACCCTGAAAATCCATGTTCAGGATGTAGTTGTGTGCGAGAGAAGTCGGCGTGTCGAGCGTGGTTTTCTTGCCGTCCGGCCAGGTGATGAGCAGTTCGCCGTGGCCGGTTTGCTTGTTGGGCCGGTACGTCACCCAGGTTTGAGTTTTGAAGTCCAGGAAGCTCAGCCCTTTGTCCGTGCACGCCCAGACTTCGTTGCCGCGCGATTTCGGGGCGTTGATGAAGTCAGAGGCGAGGCCGCTGTCCTTGGTGAGGTAGTTGTGCCAGTTGCGTCCGTCATATCCGCTCAGGCCGAAGTAGGTGGAAGCCCACGCCACCTTCGTGTCCGGGTTGTAAGCGACATTGCTGACAATGATGTGGACCAGTCCCTGGTTGCGGAACAGCACCATTTCCATTTCTTCGTCGGGGTCCGTGTAGGGCTTCATGGTGTCGCTGGCGATGTCGTACTCGATCATGCCGCCGCCCCAGACCGCGAAGTACACTTTGCCGATGTTGGGAGCGGGCGCGACACCGTAGGACCAGGGCTCGTGGAAGGGCGCGTTGAACTCGCTCCAGTTCCGCCATTCGCCCGTGGATGTATCCAGCCGGCTGATGCCCGCCGTGGTGGCAACCCAGACCCAGTTGTCCTGCACCGCGACGCCATAGATGATGTCGTTGAGCAGGCCGCTGGTGAGATTCGTGTAATTCGTAAACTGGCCGCCGGAAAAGCGGCTGAGGCCGCCGAAGGTTCCGATCCAGAGGTCGCCGGTTTTCTTGTCCACGGCGATGCCCATCACGACCCGGTGGACGAGGCCGTCCTCCGGCTTGTAGACCTTGCGCACCTTGCCGTCTTCGATCAGAACGAGGCCGTCCTCGGTCCCGGCCCATACGCGATTGCCGTCAACCGCCACACAGAAGACCTTGTCGTCCGGCATGCCGTTGCCCGTCGTGAAGTTTTCCCACTTCGTGATGAGCGGAGGATTCTCGGCGGCGTGCAATGCCGTCGCGGCGATCAGTATGAATGCGGTCAAGAGAATTCGTTTCGTCGTGTTGCGCGTCATCGGTTGCTCTCGAAATTCCAAATTCGAAACTCGAAAATCGGCAATCCAAAATCCAAAATCGAAAATCCAAAATCCTCACAGCGTCTTCAGATACTCAATTAACTCGTTCAATTGCTCCTTACGCATGTCGGAAGTCACGCCGTGCGCGTCCTGGTTGTTGTAGACCGTCCAGATCTCCTCGAGTGTCAGCGCTTGGCCGTTGTGCAGATACGGCGCGCTCTCGTACACCCGGTCGAGCTGCGGGACGTCGAACATTCCCGCGGTGTCGTACTTGTTTGCCGAGCCCACATCAGCGCTGATGCGGTTGGTGTAATGCGTGTCAGCCGGGTGGCAGGTTGCGCACTGATTCTGGACCGGGATCGGCTTGCCATCGTTCGTGTGTTGTCGGTAGAAGATCCGCCGGCCGCGGTCCTGAGCGTCGGTCAACTCGCCATCCTTCGCGAGGTGCCGGTTGAGCGGCAGCGGGATCGACCGGAGGAAAGCCACCAGGCTTTGCAGCTCCTCGGTATTGAAGCCTTCGGAGCGGAACAGGAATTTGGCGATGCGCGGACCGCATTGAGTGATCAGGTCTGGGTTGTGGCCGTTCCATTTGTAGGGTGCCGTCTCGGCGATGCCGCGCAGCGTGCGGTTGTCCACGCGGTCGCGCCCGAGTTGGGGGGTTTCGAGATTCCAGGCCAGGCCGTCGACGTGGTCGTCGGGGTGGCACGTGGCGCAGGCGAACTGGCCCTGCAGACAGTAGCGCGCGTCGTGGAAGAGCTGCTCGCCGCGGCGCAGCATGGAGATTTCCTTCGGTCCGCCGAGGTCGATCGTGGATGCCACTTTGAGCCGCGCCAAGTCGAGGACCGTTACGCTGTCCCCCAGGCGGTTGGCGATGTATGCCCATCGCCCATCCGGTGAAACGACGACCGCACGCGGATCGTCTCCCGTCGGTAGCCGCCGGACGACGAACTTGCGGGCCGCATCCAGCCGGTCAGGTAGCCCATCGGTGGGAGCTTGGCGAAGCAGCCGAGTGAGCCGTGCCGTGTCAATGACCGAGACGAGGTTCGCGCCCGACGCCGTAACCAGCGCCAGCCGGCCGTCGGGAGTCACCGCGGAGCCGAACCCATCGGCGAAGTAGGCATCGATATCGTCCAGCAGGACCTGCGCCACGCTCGAACGTTTCTCAAACGGTACTCTGCCGCGTACTGGCCGGACCACGGCCATGCCGTGCGTTACCACCCAGCCCTGCTCAACGCGGATCAGCGGGTCCAGGTTTTTCGGCCGCAGGAAGGGGACAATCAGGTAGCTGCCCTGTGCCGCGGGAGCCTCCGCGATGTGGCGGAGTTCGATCACACCGGGAATCAGGATTCGCTCGGTGACAACCTGGTCGGCGGTGGCGATGACGGCCAGTTCCGAAACCGGCGGCCCATCGTAGGTGCCCAGGTGCGGCAGCAGATTCGCCACATAGATCCGCCGGCCGTCGCGCGAGGCTGTGACGTAATGCGGCGAGCGGTTCGCCGCCAGCCGCTTCAATTCCTTTCCGCTGGTCAGATCGATGACCGAGATGCTGTTGGCGATGCCGTTCGCGACGTAGAGGTGCCGGCCGGTCCGATCCGTCGCCAAGCCCACAGGTCCCCAACCGGTCTTGAGCGTACGCTTGACTTGGAAGGTTCCAGCGTCGATCTCACTGACTGTGTCGCTCCCCTCGTTGGATACATAGAGTGTCCTCCCGTCCGGTGAAAGCGCGATCCCCTTGGGCTTCGACCCAACGTGAACGGTCGCCACCACTCGGTGGGTTCGCGAGTCCACGGCTAGGACGGAATCGTTGCCCTCGCAAACGATGTAAAGACGCTGGCCATCCGGTGAGAGCCGGAGATCGGCAGGCGTCAAGTAGTGGGGTTCCGAGGCTTGCATCTGTTGAGTTCGGGCCACGGCCACTCGCGGCGCGGAGAAACGCAGAACTGCGCCGAGCGCGAGGATGAGCAGAGCGGCCGTGAGCAGGGTTCGGGAGACCCGAGCCGCGCGTGCCTGCTTTGCTGGGTGACTCGTCCTCATCAATTGCCTTTCGTCGTATTCGAAACAGCGGCAGCTGTTTCCGACGGTTCCTTGACGGTCAGGATCTGGTCCGCCTTCACGTTTTCCAGGGTCTGCACAACGCCGCTTGGCCACCGGATTGTGAGCCTGTCCACCTGCGCCCTCTGGCCCAGCCCGAGGTGGGGCCGCGGGTCGCATTGGGAGAGGTAGCCAGAATGCGAGACAGCCTCGACGGACTGGCGTTGACCACCTTCGACTGCCTCGATTCGCGCTCCAAAGCCGTCGCGATTGCTCTTCGTCCCGACGAGTTTTAGTGTCAGCCAGTGATTGCGGTCGGCTCCCGGCGGTGGGTTGTTGTGCAGCAGGATTCCTTTGCCACCCAGGACCATGATAAACCCGTCGATGAAGCCGTCGTTGTCGTAGTCCGCCCAGCAGGCACCGCGCCCGATGTTCTTGCTCTTGAAGTAGCTGCCTGCTTGCAGGGAAACGTCGGTAAAGGTCGAGTTGCCGTTGTTCCGGTTAAGGGAGTCCTCCATGGGCACCATCCAGTGGAGGCCGCCGTTGACGATGAAGATGTCCTTCCACCCATCGTTGTCGTAGTCGAAGAAGCCGTCACCCCAGGCTACGTACTGGCCGGAGGTCTGCGCCATGCCTGTCTCGACGGTCGTGTCGAGGAAGTAGGGCTGCTCTTCGCCGGGATTGCGGAACAGCCGGTGGTAGCGCATGTCGGAGACGAACAGATCCTGCCAACCGTCGTTGTCGTAGTCGCCGAAGATGGGGCCCATTGAGGAGGTGTTGTCGCCGTTCGCGCCGAAGGCCACGTTCACCTCGTGCGCGACGTTGGTGAACGTGCCGTCGTGGTTGTTCCGGTAGAGGTAACTCTCCATGGTGTCATTGGCCACGTAAATGTCCGGCCAGCCGTCGTTGTTGAAGTCGCCTACGGTGACACCCATGGCACGACCGAGCGGGTTGGCAATGCCGGCTTTCTCGGAGACATCCGTGAAGGTTCCGTCGTGATTGTTATGAAACAGCCGGTCGGCGTCGCCCTCGTAATCGAGGGGACCGGGGAAGGCGTCGGCGGTGAAGTAGAGCATCTTGGCGTTAGGATCGAACTTGATGTAATTGCCCACATAGAGATCGAGGTATCCGTCGCGGTCGTAGTCGAAGAAGACCGTGCCCACGCCGAAATGTGGGTTCTCGACGCCCGCCTTCGCGGTTACGTCAGTGAACGTGCCGTCGCCGTTGTTGTGATAGAGGATCGCAGACTGATAGTTGGTGACGTAGAGATCCTCCCAACCGTCGTTGTCGTAGTCGCCGGCGGTGGCGCCCATGCCGAAATCCTTGCCCGGGACGCCCGCTTGGGCGGTGACGTCGGTGAAGGTTCCGTCGCCGTTATTGCGGTAGAGGTGATTGGTGGCGTCGATGCCGTCGGGCTTCGAAAACTTCGTTACGCCCTCCACGTAGCGGCCGGAGAGCACGTAAAGGTCGAGCCAGCCATCGTTGTTGTAATCAAACCAGACGCAGCCCGAACCCGTCGCTTCCATGATGGAGCTAAGCTTCTTTTCGCCGAAGGAGTGACGAAAGTTGATCCCGGCCTTGTCGCTCACGTCCTCGAAGGTCGGCAATACAGCCGGCGTTTGCGGCCGCGCCGCAGGGCTCTGGCCGGCCAGCTTGAGGCCTGCGACGAGCAGCGTTCCTGCCGCGACCGCAATGGGCATTTGTTTCCAGCGTTTCGTCATCGTCATCTCAATGCGCCGCCAGGGTTGGCGGTTCGACGCCGAGCCGCGTCGGGGTGTCGAAGCGCCGCAGAGTCAGCGGCCAGCGGTTGGTCGGAGCCACCGACTTGTCTTCGTGGCAGCCAACGCAGCCGTGCTCTTCGCCCGGGCGCGTCCAGATCCAGCTCCGCTGGGCGTGAATCACCTTGCCGGCGGGGTCGAGCAATTCGAATCGCACGGGACGGTCGGCCGGCACGGCGATAAAGAAAGAGCCGTCCGATTCGACGGGCGCTTCGCCCAGGATGCGCGCTTGACCCGTTGTTTCCTCAAACATCATGACGCGCACGCGCGCGATGTTCGCGGCGAGTCGTCCGTGCGGTGCGTCCACGCTGTGGTAGCTGTCCAAGCAGATGAAGTAGCCTTCCTTGCTCTCCGGTTTGAGCGTGCTCCAGTACCACCGCGGCACCGCGTGGGCTGCGACGGGCACCGCCTGGACGCTCGACAGCTTCGGGTCCTGGTAGATCAGGCCGCCGAAGGCGCCGCGGGCGGCGTCGTAGGTGTAGAGCGAGAATTTCTCGGGCGACGCCGGAGCTTGCGGGTTCTTGCGCGCCACAAGAAGCTTCTGCCCAGCGAGCCGCGCCGGAGACCAAGCAACCGGGGCCAGCGGGCTGAGGGTGGAATTGTGCAGGCCGCCGGGGTGAATCATGGCCAGTTCTCCGCCCACTTTTTCCCGCTTGCCCATATTCTTGATGAACACCAGCGAACCGTCATCGAGTTCCGCCGCTTGGGTGCGCACCGCTCTCTGTTCGTGCTCGCAACGGTAGGAAGCGAGCCCGGAGCCGTCGTGGCGCAGCGTATAGAGCCCTGACGACCCTTCCAGTCCCGGCACCAGAGGCGATGCGGCGGAGACGAGAATCCGACCGTCCTTGAGAACGGTCTCAACCTGGAAATTCCCCGGTCCGAAGGTAATGGGGTGAGCTTCCGTCCCGTCCACCTTCGCGACATGAATCTGGGAACTGGTGTTCCCGTCCTTGCCCCCGACCACCGTAAAGACGATTCCTTCACGAGCCAGATATGCCGGCCGCAGGCAGTCTGCTTCGCAGCGCGTGATCTGGCGCTGGCCGGAGCCGTCCGCTTTCATCTCCCAGATCTGCCAGCGAGCGTCGGACCGTTTCAGTCCTGCGAAGAGTATCTTGCTGCCGTCAAAAGATACTTGCGGGTCTGCGGCGGCGAAGAATTCCGGTGTGAGAATGACGACCTCTCGGGTCGTACCAGACTTCAGACGGACCAGGCGGCTCCCCTGAGGGAAACGCGCGCGCAGATCACCCGCTGTGATCACCGGCGCCTGGACGAAGACGATGGAAGTGTCACCGAGGGTCGGCGGATGGAGAAATGCTGACGTTGCTTGCTGGGCCACCACGGCCGCGGCTCGAGCACCTTGTTTCTGAGGTTGATTCTGTAGCATCGCCGCGGAGATGACGGCGGTCAAGGCGAGAAGCAAACAAAGAAAAACTCTCTGCGTGAGCCTGGGAAGCCTCATCGTTGGCCTTGAGTCCGATCGGACGAACTGGTCGCGAGGAGTTTGAGCAGCTTGCTTTCGTCTAATCGGTCTAGGATGCTTTTACTGTCTGCTCCCTGAGTTCCCAGACCCAACACCCAACGCTCGCGGGGCAGCTTATGGGCTCTCCGGAGGGGTGTCGATGAGAGGCCGCACGATTCTGGGTGACGTTCGTCAATCCCCCACCTGCTAGCCTTTTATTCTTGGATGTCTAATACCTTCCTGGACGTGTCTAGCTGGTTCGCTCTAGGACAAATTGCCCGCAGGTGGCAGACACAGAAGGGAAAGAATCGTACTGCGTAACGAGCACGGAAATGGATGGAGGTAGGACGCGGCGGCTCAGCGCTGCGCGGCAGTTTGTAGTTTGGTGAAGTCCTGAATATTCAAGCGGCGCCCGCGCGCGTCGAGCACCTGCTCGCGGCGGAAAACGCTCAGCGTGCGGCTGACCGTTTCCGGAGAAAGCTCGAGGATTTCGCTGATTTCTTGGCGGGAGAAGGGAAGCACCAGAGAATAGGACTTGGAGGGAGCCGGAGTCTCGGAGGTCACGAGCGACAGCAGCAGCGTCGCCACCTTCATGCGCGCGTCCTTGAAGCTCATGTCGGTGACCTGCGTCCGCACCCGGGTTACTTCCGTGACCAGGAAGCGGATCATGCCCAGCGCGATATCCGGATTGGCGTGCAGGAAGTTCAGAAACTCGTCACGCGAGGCCGCACAGATCTCGCTGTCGCGGAGCGTCACGGCAGTCAGGGGATATGTAGCTTCAGTCAGCGCCTCGAGGCCGAGCAGTTCGCCGGGGAAAAGCACACGCGTAATCCGGTCCTTGCCGTTTTCGAGCGACTTCACGACCTTGACCAGCCCGGAATGCAAGGCAAAGACGTGCTGCGCGGTCCCGCCTTCGAAGAAGAGGATCTGGCTGCGGCGGTAGCGCGCCGGACGAAAGACGCACCCCAGGCGTGCGATCTGTTCATCCGTCAGCCCGCGAAAGAGCATGCCTTTCAGAACGGGACAGTCCGTGCAAAGGGCCCCCATAAGATTTTCCTGGCCTTTCTTCGAGCGCCGGGCCGGGCTACCCCCGACCCGGCGACCGAAAGCAACCGAGTCCTCAAGCGGCGCGACGCTCCGTGTTAACCGCAGACTTGATCCACTCCGTGCTGACCGACTTCGGGCGAGTGATCGCGGTGCCCAGGGCGCGGTTGATGACCAACTGCGCGCACATGCCCAGGGCCCTCGATACGCCGAAGAGCACCGTGTAGTAGTCGAATTCGGTCAGACCGAAGTGATAGAGCAGCGAGCCCGAGATGGCGTCCACATTGGGCCACGGGTCCTTGGCTTTGCCCTGTTCCTTCAGGACACCGGGCACGATGCGAAAGATGGCGTCGACGATTTTGAAGATCTCGTCGTCGCCGCAGACGCGTGCCCCGAAGTCATGGAAAGCCGTAAAGCGCGGGTCGGTGATGCGTAGCACGGCGTGACCGTAGCCGGGGATGACGTGGCCGGCCTTGAGGGTATCCCAGGCGTATTGACGGAGCTGCTCGTCGGTGGGCACGCCGTTATATTTCTTCTGCAGGTCGAGGACGAAGTGCAGGCACTCCTGGTTCGCCAGGCCGTGCAGCGGCCCCGCCAGGCCGTTCATGCCCGCAGAGACGGCATAGTACGGGTCGGACAGCGCCGACCCCACCGTGTGGCAAGTGAAGGCGCTGACGTTGCCGCCCTCGTGGTCGGAGTGCAGGGTCAGGTAGAGGCGCATCAGGTTGGCGAATTGACCCGTGGGGTCCGGAATGCCCAGCATTTGCGCGTAATCGGCGCCCCAGTCGAGTTGGGGGTTGGAGGGAATGGGTTCGCCCTTCTTCGTGTGCAGCCGGTAGATGCCCGCGGCCACGGCCGGCAGCTTGGCGATCAACTGGAGCGAATCTTCCAGCGCCGCCTCCCAGTATTCCTCCTTCCGCATCCCTTCCCCATAGCGGCGGCAGAACACCGACTCGCGCTGCATCACCAAAATGGCGGTGTTGAACGTCGTCATGGGGTGCGCGTCTTCCGGCATCGCTTTCAGCACCGCCCAGATGTAAGCCGGTACCTCGGCGCGCTTGCGCAGGTCTCCCTGCAGGTCCGCGAGCGCCTCGGCATCAGGCAGTTCGCCAGTTGCCAGCAGGTAGAAGATTTCTTCTGGCAGACGGTTGGCGAGTTGGCCGATAGGAATATTGCGGATGACCAGTCCCGTATCGGGATCCACTACGGAGGTGTCGCAGATCATTCCTTTGACGCCTCGCATCCCGCCGAAGGCCTGGGCTACGGTGACTTCCGAAATGACTTTGGCTCCGTGCTCTTTTGCGAGTGCATGAACTTCTTCCCGGAGGGCCGGGATTTGACTTGCCAGTTTTTCTTTCAGCTTGGCCATCGTATGCCTCCTGGGCAGATCAAGGGTATAAGTGCTCCTCCTGGCGTGGTTCACCCGACATTCGCCAGGGCGCGTTACAGCGGACGGAAGAGTCGGGGCATACGGCGGTTGTTCAAGCCGCTTTGGATGCCCAGACCTCCGAAAAACGCCCCTCGTGGGGCTTCACGAGCGCCGCGTAGTCGGAGTACTTCATCCGCACGGCGTCCACGTGAGTTCCGGCGGTAAAGACGATCTCCCCTGCCTCGACGACGGCACGATCCACCCACACATCGATCCCGTAGAGATTGCCCATGGGCGGGATCGCGCCGAGATCGCAGTCGGGAAAGATCTTGAGCAGCTCGCTCTCGGGCAGCATCTCGAGGTGCCGCGCCGCAAGGTCCGCCTTCAACTCCGGCAGGTTCAGCCGATGCGATGCCGGCAGGACTGCCATCACCAGCCGCCCATCGGTGTCCAGAACCACCACCTTGGCCAGTCGCTTGCCTGAAACGTGCAGTGAGTGGGCAACTTCCTGTGCGGTGAACGCCTGGGGATGGGGCAGCCATTCGTAGGGGACTTTCTGGGAGTCAAGGTAATCGCGGATACGTTGGGGGATGCTCATAGCTCCCTCCTGAACACGGCGAAATACAACTCTCCCTTTCTGGCCCTTGCCGCAATCATCCTGCCAGAGTCATCCTTTTCGGCTGCCTTTCGTCGTGGCGGACTGCACAAGGCGCTGCAATACAAGTTGAGCTATATCAAGATCTTGGCGGAAATCCTTGGATTACCCCAGCGTTCCTACCAGCCGGCGGAGTGGGTAGGCAATCGCGCGATGCGAGATTCAGCGCATGACCTTGGCGCTATTTTTCTCTGTCCTCCATTAACTCCGATCAGCCCCGAGCGCAGTCGCGGAGCTGTGTTGCCAGTTGGGGAGACCGATGTTCTCTCCGACTCGGTGGTCGGCGGGATCAGTTGGGCCACCGGGAGGCGCGACGTTTTGTCCTATAATGCTGGGCTAGGTCGAGGCAATCGTCGCGTCGTCGAGGGAACTTCATGGAAATGCAGTTCATTGGTTTCACCCCCGACTCGTTCGCTTTCTTTCACGAACTGGCCCGGAACAACAACAAGGTCTGGTTCAACGCAAACCGCGGCCGCTACCAGGCGCACGTGCAAGGTGCCTTCTGCGGACTGCTCGCGGAACTCGAGCCCTCGTTGCTGCGGCTCAACCCAAATTTCGAAACGTCAGGCAAAACCAACGGCAACTTCTCCCGCATCAACCGCGACATCCGCTTCAGCAAGGACAAGAGCCCTTACAAGTCGAACTACTACTTGTATATCTTCGACCGCCGTCGCGACCGGGCCGCCGACGGCCGGCTCTACGTGGGCCTCAGCGCCGAGTGTGTAACGGTGGGGTTCTCCATCTACGCCGCATGGGGGAAGGGGCCGAAGGGAGCCCTGGAGACGATCTTCCGCCCGCGCTTCGAATGCGAGCGCTCGCGGTTGCTCAAACTGCTGGATTCCATCGTCCGGCGCAAGCGATACGAAACATATTGGCATCGCCAGGAGAAAGGCGAGTGGACGTTGCACCCGGGACTGCCCAGGAAAGACGAGGATTGGCTCAGCCTGCAGGCGTGGATTGTCCGAAGGGTGTTCGAGCCTGGCGCGCGCGGTCTGGCCACTCCGGTGTTTGCCCGGCACGTGGAGAAGATTTTCGCGGAACTCTATCCGCTTTACGTGGTCACGTCGGTTGCGAGCCCGAGGTGGAAGGCCGCGCTTCATCCTCTCTAGTCTGTAGCCCCTAGCCCCCAGCTCCTGGCCCCTGCTTTCTGCCCGCAACTGTTTCTTCCGCCCGGTGTTATATAGAATGTGGCGACGATGGCCATTGACCATGACCTGGAGTTGATGCTGCGGGTCCGTCAGGGCGACGCGGAGTCGTTTGAAGTGTTGCTCGATCGCCACCGCAAGCCTTTGGTGAGTTTCTTTTCGCGCATGGTTCGCGACCAGGCTTTGGCCGAAGACCTGGCGCAGGAAGCCTTCTTGCGCGTCTACCAGGCGCGCCACCGCTACCAGCCGGAGGCGAAGTTCACGACTTGGCTCTATCGCATCGCCACGAATCTGGCGCTGAACGCCCTTCGCGACCGGAAGGCCGTCCAGGCGGCGCCCGAGGGAGACGGCGATCCGTCCGATGGCGGATCGAAGTTGGAGCGACTATTCGATTCACGGCCCACCGCGGAGCAGGGGATGATACTCTCCGAGCGGGAAAGGACAATTCGCCAGGCCGTCGAGTCGTTGCCCGGAAACCAGCGCGCGGCGGTGATTCTCCACAAGTACCAGGACGTCGATTACCGGCAGATCGCTCTGATTCTGGGGGTCTCCGAGAGTGCAGTGAAGTCGCTGCTTTTCCGCGCCTATGAGAATCTGCGCGTGCGCCTCGAGCCTCTGCTCAGGGGAGGCCAGCTATGAACTGCATGGACCGTGAACAACTCTTCGCGCTCGCTCACCGCATGCTCGATGCGGACGAGCAGGCTACTGCCCGCGCACACGTGGCCGAGTGCGTACACTGCCGGCAGGCGGTCGAGGAATTCGAACGGCTGAATATCGTGCTCGACGAGTGGAAACCCGCCGAGCCTTCGCCGTGGTTCGACGCGCGCGTGCGCGCCGTTGTGGCCGTGGAAGGGGAAGGCGGATGGAGAAAAACTCTCGGGGCGATGCAGTGGGCGCGCTGGCTTGTGCCCGCGGCGGCAGTCGCCGCCCTGGTCTTGGTGTTGATAGTGATGCGGCAGTCTCCGCCGCCACAGCCCGTGGCGCACAAGACCCCGCCGCCGGCCCAGACCACGTCTCCTGCGCCGGAGGTCAGCCGTCCGGAGGCCGGGCACGAATCTGCGCCGGTGGTGCAAGCCCAGAATCCGGCCGCGCCCGCGAGCGCCCCGACGGTCGTCCGGCGAGATGAGACTGCCCCTGAGGACGACCTGAAAGCATTTGACGATTACGACATGCTGGCCAATTTCGATGTCCTGTCCGAATTGCCCCGAGGGGAGACGCGGGTTGTCAACTAAGCGAAGCGTGAAAACTCGCCTTCTCGCTGGCGCTGCCGGCGTACTCCTCGCCGTGTTGTTGATAGCCGATACTGCGCTTGCCCAGGGCCCCCGCGGCCCGGGGGCCGGAGGCGGCCGTGGCCAACGGCAGGGGCAGGGTATGGGCCCCATGGGGCCTCGCGGGCCAGGGATGCAAGGGCGTGGCCCGGGTTGGGTCAGAAGACTTCGTGAGATGTCGCCCGCCGAGCAGGAACGCTTCCTGGCCAACAGCCCGCGCTTCCAGCGGATGCCTCCCGCGCGCCAGCAGATGAT
>Ga0315280_10003978_pt1 | contig 22204 bp, 18 predicted proteins | sample YL17G06_40_MG_FD_203697 | JGI IMG/M metagenome (GOLD analysis project Ga0315280, IMG submission 203697) | Sediment microbial communities from Yellowstone Lake, YNP, Wyoming, USA - YL17G06_40 | ecosystem: Environmental > Aquatic > Freshwater > Lake > Sediment | place: USA: Wyoming | collected...
CCCAAATGATAGATCCAGGAAGAATCCAATGATGCAAATGGCCAATAACGCTACGTTGTATTTCGTGAACCGCTCGGCAATTTCCGCGCGATGAATCATCAAGCTTCGCGCTTTGTTTTGACAAAACATAGCCTTATTAGTTACGCACAAGGATCCAGAACTGAGTTTTTGCACGGCATTACGAAATTCGCAACCGTTACAGACACTCGATGTTATCTTGCCCTAGCTTCACAAAGCCTACGCATGTTGTACCGTATACGCTTTCTTTACAGCTGTTGCTGCTCAATTGGCTGCCGAGCAGATCCTCCCTATCAGCATATCGATAATTGAAGGAAGGCTTTCACCGGGGTACTTCTTGGTAGTAACGTAAGCTTTTTTGTATCACGTCAGTCTTGGCGGGGCGGATTATTCTCTTTCAGCAGGATCGGCCTAGCTTTGATCGGCTTCAGCAAATGATGGGCTTATGCCGGCGCCTTAAACTGCTGACGTGCCGCTCTGTCCGCACCATTGACTCAGAGGCGATATTTAATGAGCTGCGGACTCGCGAATCCGGCCTTCGAGGCGAATCGCAACGGAGGTAGCGAAGTAGAGTCCCGTCAGCTGCGCCGGCAGGAGCAGTGCGTCATAATCGTGATCTTGGGGCACGAGCGCGACAAACAAGAGGATCTTGAACTTGTCTCTAAAGCGTTCTTTCATTAGGACATGCCCTTAGAGCAGCCATGTGCCCGACAGTGCCTGAGTTTCTTCGAAAAGCTGCCATTTCGTTCGCAATAACTTTCTGCACTGAACCATCACCATTTATCTTGTGTAAGACGTCCCCAGGAACTGGTGCCTCAAGAAGGTCAGCTGCGGAAAGAAGGCCTGCGTAGAGCATTCTTGTAGTGTGCGAATAATGCGCCTTCTCTTCGAGATTCTCCCAGTCGATAGCAAGATTAGCGCAAATAATTTCCGCGACGGCGCAGATTCAACGCAGACGCTGCCCGTGTTTTGCACTTTGAGTGTGCATGCAGACATGCCAGAGCAAATCCTCTAGCGAGAGCATCTGCACGGTTTGGTCGAACAGTGACGACACACGCGCGCTCTTGAATATGTCAGTGACGTCGTGCTTGCAGGCGGCTTGTTTGCCGATCAATTCCCATTGGATATCGATTACGAGATGCTTGCGAGCCGGATTCACAAACTAATACTCAGTGGCTGACCGAAGCCAAAGGGCCTCCTTGACGCTATTCGGTGGATATTTTGGCATATAACCTGCTGCAGTGAGCAGCTCTCTCGTGCGTGCAAAGTCTTGCTTCTGAAGCAGAATATCGAGGTCACCAAACGTCTTGAGTGCAATATTCTTGTACGCGCTCATTGTGAGCATAGGCCCCTTGAGCGGGATGACAGTGACGGCATGCTCGGCGAACAGCCGGAGCAGTCGCCTGAGTTCGCCAGCGCCGTCCAGGTTGTGGTCAACACTGGCAAGAAAGTCCCGACGCAGGTGAGCAACACGGCCGTCGGTACGACGTGCGCTCGTCCCTCCTTCCCTCTCAGTAAGAGGGGGGTGCGAAACACCTGCGGTGATGTTCGCGAGGCAGCTTGCGACCTGCGTCGCGTATGCATTGAAGTGCGTGCGGTTGCCATACTGGGAGAGATCAAGTCCATAAATCAGCAGCTAGTGAAATGGTTACATAGGATGATATGTAGTAAGCGTATCGGCAATAGATGTAGCCACTGCTTTAAGAGGTCTAATTAATTGAATGGAGGAAGATCGTTGACCTTACTTCTCGACGAGTTTTTTTTACAAAGATGAGTAGAATAAGAAGATTCGCAAAAAAATTCGCTGGTGCAGTTCGTGGCCCAACTGGTCATTTCTGTGTTAAGTTTCATTTATGCGGCGTATGTCGCGCGGCACCTTGGCTGCAGTGCAATTAGACGTCTTAAGTTTTGATTTTAGCATTCACCGCAATTTTTGGTATCTTGTCTGAGTTGGGATTGGGCCAAGTGAGCGTTCGGGACATCTCAAGAGATAAATCTATTACTCAAACGGTCGGTAATCTGATCACCCCACGGTTCACAAAATGGATGAAAGATCTCTTTACAACTGCTGGCAAACAGTTTGCCGTTGCAAGCTGCTAAAAAAGCAGCAAAAACATCATTATAAGTGACAAAGTTGATTTGAAAATAAAATGGATCCAGTCAGGAGAATTTTAAAAAATACCCTATCGTTATTAGTAGGACAAACGCTGAGTCTAATTCTTTCCTTTTTTTATCTGGTTTTTACCGCGAGATATCTTGGACCCGAAGGATTTGGAGTTTTAAGTTTTGCAATAGCTTTTACGTGGTTTGTGGGACTTTTTGCTACTTTTGGGCTTGATATGTTGGTGGCGAGAGCTGTTGCGAGAGACAAATCCAAAGCTAGCATTTACCTCGGGAATATAACCGCCATTAAAGCATTATTGGCGTTAGTTTCATTTGCAGTCATAGCTTGTTTAGTGCATTTTGTGGGCTATCCAGCACAAACGTCCTTGGTTATTTATCTTCTCACTCTGTCAAACATTTTCTTGGCACTTACAGGAACGTTCAACTCAATTTTTTTAGCATTGGAAAAGGTAGAATATCAGTCCCTCGGAACTTTGATGAGCAGTGCTTTAATGCTGTCGGGAGCTGTTGTTGCAATAAAACTCCACCTAGATGTCGTAACGTTTGGATTTATCTATTTTTGCACGAATGCTATTATCTTAGCATATAGTTGCATAATTTGCACTCAAAAATTTAGTACGCCAAAACTAGAATTTAATCGACGATTTTATGGGCTTTTGTTGCTAGAAGCGTTACCGTTTTTTCTAATTTCAATTTCTTCTGGCATCGCATTTAGAATCGATGTAATTCTTCTTTCAATCTTTAGAAGTGATATTATCATTGGGTGGTATAATGCTGCTTACCAATTGATGCTAGTAATACTGATTTTTCCAGGAGCTTTTGTCACTTCGATTTATCCCGTTCTTTCCAGAAATCATATCGAATCGGCAGCATCATTTAAATTTATTTATAGAAAATCATTTGAGTATCTCACCTTAATTGGCTTGCCAATAGCCGTCGGCACTGCTTTTTTGTCCAGTGACATAATTTCATTGATTTATGGCAATGAATTTGCTCGTTCTGCGATAATACTCCAAATTCTTGCATGGACTATTCCGGCGCTCTTTCTAACAAATCTATTCGGAATCACTTTTGCTTCCATTAACAGACAAAACCTTCTTCTAAGAATTTCGGTCGTGAACGTAGTAGTGAACGTAACGAGTAATCTCTTCCTTATTCCTAAATACGGTGAGATTGGCGCTGCAACAGTCACAGTATTGACAGAATACGTTTCCTTGGTTTTATGCTATTTGTTATTGCTCCAACTGAACTATAGAACTGCAGGTGTGAGATTGCCTTGCAAGACAATTCTCGCAAGCAGTGTAATGGCATGTTTTCTCTTTGTTTTCAGCGGTAAATCCCTTATTGCTTTGATCCCGCTAGCAGCTATCACATACCTTGTTAGCCTATTCGCCTTGAAGACGTTTTCCACCGATGATTATTATATATTTAAACAGATTATTACCAGTTTAGAGAGTGATAGATTACACGTGCGTAATCTGGTCAATAAGTTGTATAGGATATACGTAATGGTCCAGAAGGTGCGCTACCTGTATTACTTCAAGAATCGAAAAGAGAGAATAAAGAACAGAACCCTTCTAACCTCAGTCAGACTGGCCGCAGATGATCGCTCCACGAAGAAGAGGCCACTGATATCCGTTCGGATTGCAACCTATAACAGAGGAAAAATTCTCGCCGAGCGGACTATTCCATCTGTGTTAAAACAAACTTGTCAAAACTTTGAGATTATAGTGGTAGGAGACCATTGCACAGATGATACAGAACAACTACTCGCTCAATTCAACGACGAAAGGATCCACTTTTACAATCTTCCTAAGCGAGGTGATTATCCTGAAAATCCTGTCTTTATGTGGCAAGTTGCAGGCACAGTTCCTATGAATGAAGCGGTGCAGCTGTGCTCGGGCGAATGGATAGCCCCCCTAGATGATGATGATGAATTCACAGAAGATCATTTAGAAGTACTTTTAGAACACGCGTTGAGAAATAATTTGGAGTTGGTCTACGGTGTTGTTAAGATGGTTGGTCAAAGAAACCGATTTCATCTGGTAGGGGCGTATCCGCCTGAACCCGGTCGCCTGTCCCACCTTTCAGTCATGTACCACTCGAAATTGAGATTTTTCAAATATGACATTAATTCGTGGAGATACGGAGAGCCCGCGGACTGGAATATGTGGAGGAGGATGAAAGAGGCTGGAGTTCGCGTGGGATTCATTAATAAGATTGTCGGAATACACTATTGCTAACAGCAGGGTGGCCGTAAATGATCTACATACTAGGTGCCGGAGGAATGGCTCGCGAAACACTAAGCTATTACAGAGACTTACGTAAGTTTGATGAAGTCGCTGGTTTCATTGAGGAAGGATATAGCGGTAAAGAACGCACGATTGATGGAAAAAAAATAAATGATGCAGCAAATATTGACCCGCTTGATAAGGACACAAAATTCATCGCCGCCATTGGATCACCATTAAAGAAACGATGGGTCACAATTATAGAAGGCTTGGGATGTTCGTTTGACACTATCCTCCATCCTTCTGCTGTGTCAGGCGCAGATGTGCACATTGGCGAAGGATGCATTATTTGTCCTGGTGTCGTATTAACCTGTGATCTAACGATAAACAAACATTCAATTGTCAACATCAGTGCGACAATAAATCATGACGCTCAAATTGGAAGTTTTGTTACGATATGCCCAGGAGTAAACATAGCAGGGAACGTAACAGTTGGTGACGGCTGTTGGATCGGCATTGGAGCTACGGTCATTGACAACACAAAGATCGGACAGGGGTCATATATCGGGGCAGGCGCGGTCGTAACACAAGACGTCCCTGAAAATGTTCTAGCGTTAGGTATTCCAGCGCAACCCGTCAAACAAATGTCCGAAATCGACTGGAAAAATCTAGTATGAGAGAGTTTTTCAACTCCAAGCCGAATACCCCTTTGCACGGCTTCGCTCAAATAACGCTAAAGATATATGAGAAGTCCTTGCTTTTTTCGCGAATATCAAAGCTTAAAGCCTGGAAACTAGCTAGAAGAGAGAAAGTCTTGAAGCTAAACATAGGATCCGGAGCGGCAAAAATAAACAATTGGATAAATATAGATATGGGGTTAGGCGCTGACTTGGTTCTAGATGTCCGGAGAGGTTTGCCTTTCAAAAACAACAGTATAAATATTATTTACAGTGAACATTTTGTTGAGCACTTATCTCTTGAAGAAGGCACGAGTTTTGTCAGAGAGTGTTTTAGATGCCTTAAAACAGGAGGAGTTATGCGGATTGCGACCCCAGACCTTGATTTCATCGTTGACAAATACAGTACAAACTGGAAAAATCAAGAGTGGTTGTCCTGGCCCGAGCACCAAACTATCACCACAAAATGTAGAATGATTAACATTGCGTTTAGATCTTGGGGCCACAGATACCTTTACAATGAAGAAGATTTGAAAAAGCAACTCAAAAAAAATGGTTTCAAACGAATAAGGCGCTGCAACTGGAACGAGAGTGATTATCGAGAACTATGCAATTTGGAAACACGAAGTGACTCGAAATTGATAATTGAAGCACTCAAGTATGATAACAACTACTAAACCAGATTTGCCCCGACTAGAAGATTATGTAGCTTACCTAGAGAAGATCTGGGCAAGCAGGTGGATAACTAATGACGGAGAATTTGTTCAGCTGCTCACTAGAAAGCTCGAAGAGTATTTGAACGTAAGGAACCTCGTTCTTGTCAATAATGGTACGTCTGCGCTTCAGATTGCAGTGCGAGCACTTGAGCTAACGGGAGAGGTAGTTACTACTCCTTTCACCTTTGCGGCTACAACAAATGCTTTAATTTGGGGAGGTTTAACGCCTGTTTTTGCAGATATCGATCCACATACTTATAATGTGGATCCTGCAGCCGTAAAAACCAAAATAACGGAAAGAACTAGTGCCATACTCGCAGTCCACGTGTATGGTAACCCGTGTTGTATTGATGAACTACGTGAATTAGCGGATGAGTTTAATCTAAGATTGATTTTCGATGCAGCTCAAGCTTTTGGTGTTGAATATCGCAACAAAACGGTACTAGATTACGGAGATGTGTCGACCTTGAGTTTTCACGCGACGAAAGTTTATACCACCATTGAAGGTGGCGCCATAATTGTTAAAAACCCTGAGGTATGTGAAAAAGCCAGATTATTGCGCAATCACGGGATTAAATCCGAAGGAGAAGTAGTTGTGCCAGGCACGAATGCAAAAATGAACGAGTTTCAAGCTGTCATGGGACTCTGTAATCTGGATAAAACCAGAGCTAATATCGAGGCGAGAAAAGAGAGATATGAACGGTACACAGAAAAAATTGGCAGCAGCGATCGTCCAAATAATCATATTCAATTTCAAAAAATTGTAGCGTCCAAATACAACTATTCCTATATGCCTGTGCTTTTTCCCAATGCACGTCATCTTAAGAAGGCTCGTGCAACACTTATACAACACGGAGTAGAGCCAAGACGATATTTTTACCCTATTACTGCGGATTTTGGATATGTTTCGAAAAACAAGATCGGCTCTATGCAAACGACTGACTTAAAATGCGCGCGGAGCATTTCAAGAAGAATGTTATGTTTGCCACTTTATTCAGACCTTCCACTAGAAACTGTAGATGAGATCAGCAATTTGTTGTGCGTTTCATAACTTGTCCTACTATGAATCTGCCAGCCAGCAGAATCTCCACCACGTGAGAGTTCGCTCTCGACTTGCGAATACGAAATCGGTTCTATATTGACCAAAAGTCCGAAAGCGCAAAAAAACCTCTCATTGACTTGTCCAGATAAGTGTTTAATCTGCTTACAAAAACCAAGAGTCACAGGTAATCATCCCCGCAACAAGTGATAGTCACTTAGCTGCCCGCTCTACTCAGCATTCTCCGATCATTCGCGTCTGCATTTAGCAAACGAAATACGGTAGCTATTTTGATCCAAGTCGCAAGTATGCCTCGCCTGAAGCTCTTTCTACCCAGTATAGGTTCCTCTTGTGCCTCTGCACCTGAATCTGGGAACGACGAGCACTGACCGACCGGAATAGGGACCGACTCCCGGCAAAGCAGCACGCTTTGGATCGCTTGCCCTACAAAAAGCAAAATGACCTGTTGTTAGTGATGTATCAGTTTAGTCTTGGGAGTAGTATCTAGTTTTTTGTGAGCTAACGGCTTAAGGTTTTTAAGCTTTAATATTTCACTAACATTGTTCTGCAACGGTTTTTGCATCGCTATGTTACCGTAATCCACAAGTGCGTTTCTCGGTAAGGGGCAGCCAAGTTATTGTTAAGATAGAGCAAGAATTCAACTTCCATGTTACTGCCCCTTCGATCTGGTTTCAAATAGAGCACTTTTTCCCACCTCTGGTTACCCCCAAGTGACACGTTCTCTGAAAAAAAAGTCTTTGACCCAGAACTGTTGTTGAGTCGCACAACCAAACTGTATGACGCGTCACGCTGCTCGTGATTTACGACGCCTACGCGGATAGGTTTTTGCTCGCCCAACCTAAACTGAACAGGATACCCACTAATTGTCCCGTTGCTTCCCAGTATATAAAACTCTGTGAAGGTCTCGCCTGGGTTGGGATTGGCGATCGCGAACACAAGGGTCGACGTCAGGACTAGAGCCGACAATAGAAGGGCTAAGGAGAGCACTTTGTCCACGCGACTGTCTGAATTCGCAAAAATCTTGTCGACAATCTTCGGAGTTGAGAGATTGAGAGAGAAACGCTCTTCGTACGACAGCGTCCTCCTGCGCCATTCGGCAATGAGAGCACAAGTCACGACAAAAAAGCACAGGAAACCCGCGATTGGTTCCAAGCGAATACCGGCTGTCAGGTAACTAAAACACAGGGCTGTCAGCGGTACGACTAGTATGCTGAGTCCAAATGAAAGCGCAATGCGTTGAACGTAATTTACGCTGCGCTTGTTCGGAAAAAGAGCGGCAACGAGTGCATAGCCAGGTGCAAAAAGCACAAAAACTAAACCAAAGATTGGGCGAATGAAAGTTGCATTCGCTTGCGGCAAAAAAATAAACAGTGCAGTCGCAAATGTAAAGATGATTACCAAGTATACGTCTATGTCCACAATACGCCTTGCACTTTCACTAGTCTCACTCATTTCTTGTCTCGGCGCTTCTTGGGGCTTTATCGAGCAGACCGTTGCACAGCCACGGCCAGCTTGTTTCTAGTAGGTATCATTAATCAAGCTTGCTATCAATAATCTGCAACCATTGCTCAATCTTCTTCCTCTTTTTTGACTATTCTAGAGTCAACTCTTTCTCGCGTGCTGATACCTACTTACAACCGGAAGAGGCTTAAAACGTTTTGAGCCAGATGCATTTCCAAAACGGCAAGTCGCACTTTGTCACTTCTTCCCTGCGTTGCGTTGAAGATGACAAAAAAGCTTATGCGCGTGACCCAGCTCTCACCAACACGAATAGCACGAGCACCTATCATCGAAAAACGTGCACGAGAAGCAAATAAACTCTTGTTATGTCTTTTTGTGTCTTTTGCTGCTCACTTATCGTGAAAGGCAGTGGAAAGACTAGACCTCCAAGCCGAGTATCGATGTATGCTGTCACAAGAAACGTCAATAATGATGCAGTGCAGTACGCAAATCATTATCAAGGGCGAGCAATGTGGTTTGATTCATCATTATGTGCGAAAATTCTGCTACGCCATAAAACGCTAACTGAGAGCAACTTCAAATAAGGCAATGATGCAGATTCGAAGCGCAAGACCGACACTTAGCGATGGGCCCGAATCTGTATTCTAAAGAAAATAAGTTCTGTAAGTCGCAAGCGCCCGCTTTTCAATGCAGAGACTCGTCGTTGGAAATACATTACGTGGACAAGTCCTAATTGCAGTATAGGGCCTAATGACAGTATTTATGGCGCTTCTTACGAGAGCGGAAAATTAATCACCGATTACTCACCTTTGTTTTGGAATAGCGCAGAGATGTAGCGCAAAGTTCATCTTTCAAGGGGTGTAAAACACCCGAACCTCTGCATTGTCGTAAATCTGATATAAGCGAGTACTACTCACGATGTCATTCCATCGGTCCCTGTCCGCAGTTGTGCGAACTATCCCTTGTATCCCTGGAGCAGGACTAAACGTATGTATAGTTTGATAGAAGTCCTCGTTTCTGACGATGACTGAAGAGCCGTTTTGCGAGCCGTTATAATTGTCGATATACACAAAGCTTCCGCTGAAGTTAGAAGAGTTCGACACGAAGAGGCGCCCGGCGATTTCGTCCCCAGCAAGCTCGCTGTTTGGTGTTTTATACTTGACGTACCATACAACAGAGTCAAACTCCTGAATTTTGGTCATATCTTTGTAGGAGTTCCCTGTATATTCGTTAGATCCCGTATGGTCGAGCCAGTTGCTGGGAATAGCGAATAAGTTGCAGAGGATAAGCGTGGCAACCAGAAAAGCACTAATCGTTAATACGATCTTTCTGTTCAGAGCCCTTGTCTCGAACAAAATGGCCAATGTCACAGGTATTGCGAATGCCCACCCATAAATGCTGATTCTGTCCCAGTTAAATGGCACGCCTATGAACGCGCCGGCGATACCGAGCGCGAAAAAGACTACGCCTAAAGCCAAAAAGAGCACATAGTGTGAGGACAAGAATCTCTTCAAGTTGCTTTTTGCTGCGAATATGGAAAGAACTATTGAAAAAATGACGAACACTGCAAAACCAGCTCGTTGAAGCAAAACGGACGAGGCCCACGTCGATGCAGCGGTAGGAGCAGCCACTTCAACCCCCAGACGGCTCGTAAATGTCTTGATGAAGGTTTCCATGGGCCCGAAATACGCAAACACATAGTATGCCAAGACGGCCGTTATTGCGACGAGAAGTATAATGTTGAGTCGCTCTCCACCCAAATAGGACTTCGCGCCGATCCTTTTCGACAATACATTATTAGATGCCAACACACCCAACAACACAAGAAGAACGACAAACGTCAGATGGTGGGTTAGACCAAGGCTACAAATCACGACAAATGCAAGTACAGTTAGAACAGTTCGATTCTTTGAATCTCGCATTAAAATAAGGAGGAAGATGAGAAAAAGAAACGTGCTCCCCAAAACAACGTTGTTGAAAACGCTTGCAAACGAAATAACGATGGGAAACGATGCAAGTGCTACAAGAGAGAGGAGCGAAGCTCTTTCGTCATATCTTGTTGAAACGAGAGCGTAATATATCATCAATAAGATTAGCATAAGAATGAGCGGCAGGTACTTTGCAACAGTGATGAAAGAAGCATTCGTCACAAGCACCAGTACAGCACCAAGCAGCGACTGCATCGGTAACGAATAAGTAGCACCGATAAAAAGAGGCGAGTTTAGTCGAGCAGTTGAAAAGCCATTTTCGAGCATAAAACTGATGGAGTGCATCGAAATAATCGAATCAGGATCGTTCGGAAGGGGGCCTGCCCCCACCCATAATATCAAGAGGAGGGAGAGACAAAAAGCGCTCACCGCAAATAATTCCACCCAGTTGAGCGCATCATTTTTAGAGCTGGCAATAGTGTAAAACAAAGAGAGAGTGACGAAAAAAAAGGCAAAATAGAAGAGGTTCTGCCCTCCCCACAGAATAGCGCCTCCGTGTGCAATGTTGTTGTAGCTGCTGATCAAGAGGGCAAAGAAAAGAAACAAGAGTGTATAGTACGTCTTTCTAAGCCTGGTGAGTTTCATTTATTTGCCTAATTACGTGCTCTAGCGTATCAACGACTACCGGCAACGAATATGCTCGCTTGACCTTCACGTAACCATTTTCGCCGAAATCTTTTCGTAAATCACGGTCAACAATTAGTCTTTCGAGGTAGTCCATCCACTCTTGGGGACTTTTCGCGAGGAACCCATTACGTCCGTGGTCGATGACGTATCTGTTTTCCCCGACTGCACTCGCAACAGTCGCCAATTTCATTGACATATACTCAAGCAGCTTCATCGCACATTTGCCTTGTGACCACTTATCATCCGTGAGAGGCATTACCCCGATATCAAAGTCAGCTATCAACTCTGGTGTCTGTTCTAGAGGAATCCAGTGATCCAAACCAAAATCAACTTCGAATCGTTGCTTGACGAATTCCTTTCTAACAGCCTTCGATAGCGCGCTCACGATTCTAAGTTTGACGTCATATTTCTGAGCCAGCGCATTGAGCGGCTCTTTCAAAATTCTTAGGTATGGAAGTTGCCACCGGACCCCGCTGCCGAGCCAGCCAATCGTCGTTGTATTGCCGTTCTTGGTGCTTCTTACACTTGGGTTGAACAATTCCATATCCACTGCACTAGGGAGCAAAGTCACGTTTTCGTTCAACATGTCTGCAAAAGCTTTTAGATAATGACTGCCCGCAGTCACTCCGTCGGATACCGATAAAATCTTGTTAAGGTGTGAATATGCAACGATCCTTCCAGGAAGCCTCGTGTGAAAAATTGCGTCGTCATAGTCAAATATTACTTTGGTCTCCGAGCGCGATTTTTTGACTCTCTTGATCATCTCGTAATCAACAAGATTGGAGCTCCGATGCAAAATTAAGAAATCTGGATGCTTGCCCAAAATCTTTCTCCAACGGCTCACATGATTCGGCAAGTTAGGCACTTTTCCTGAGAATGGGCCTGACAATGAAAAACAATTGCATTCGTAACCACGTCGATCAAGTTCTTGTGCAACGAGGAGACAGCGGTGGACCGTACTGGAGGCATTTGCTGGTCCTAAAAAAGATATTGACAGTTCTCTTTGGTTTCTCATTTACCGCGGCTTTCGAGATTTCTTTTTAGGAGGCATTCGTTCCTGCTTCAGCCGTCGAGTTTTTTTTCGAAACGCTGATCGAGGGCCAATGGATTTCACTTTTAGATTTGGGCACCCTTACGATTCTTTGCCCGTTTACCACGTTGCAGCATTTAACAAAAAGCTTTCGATGCCGTGCCAGCTGGCTCTCTGAGACTCTGCCTAGAGCATTAAATCCCGCTCGATCTAGTTCTTCTCTTGCCAAGCGCTGTCTCGCGGCAGATTTCTGCTAATCTGCTTTCGTAAGGAGTTTGGGCAAGGCACAAGTCCTTGCGCTGTAATGTAAACCGCGTCCGCTTTCTGAATCGAATTTGTCTTCGGCCGATATTAACTGGGAGGCATACATTGAAGGACGCTGCTCTACTGAAAAGATTACCCTTAATCTCAGAGAGACGAAACTGCCTAAGGTAACAGAGAACATCGACCAACGGCAACAAGGGAGGAATAGGCTTCATTATGGCCGTTGGCGCAGATATCATGCACGATAATACGCTCATATATGCGAACATGAATGCGCGCCTGTCTGGACAACGCCGTCGAACGACTTTTCTCTCATCGGCCTGTATCTACCCACCTACAAGCAACAGTATGCACAAGTGATGGCGCTAGGGAAGGAGTACGCATATCCAGCGGCCCGCGATAATTTTTGTGAGTGTGAGAAGCTATTCGCAAAAAAGATGCTTAAGATGTTTGCCATTGACGACGACCTTGATAAACAAATTGCCCGGTTTTATAATATCTACGGTCCCCAAGGCGCGTACAAAAGCGGAAGGGAGAAATCGCCTGCTGCTTAGTGTCGGAAGGTAGCAGAAGCATCAAATCCGGCACCATACAGATCTGGGGGGACTGCGAACAAACCCGCTCATACTGCTTCATCGAACCGTGTACGCTGCATCATCACATTAATGGAATTTGACAGTCGCCAGCGCTAAACATTGGCTCTAATCGATCGTTGACGATCAATCAGCTAGCTGATATTGTTATTTAAATTCAGGCAAAAGAATATCAAAGCAACGCAACTCGATACTACTCAAGGGGTGCGCGGTAGGAATGCCGATTTGACGCTAATCAACAAATACTAGGATGGGAGCTTCGAGTAACTCTAGAAGAAGGGCTCAAAAAGACGTAGCAATGGATTGAAGCGCGCGTGAATGAGGAGCGCGTGTCGATATAAACCACTGTATGAAGTACTTTTTACACTGTTGTCGTTTCCTTTCATTGCGCTATCTCGAGCAGCTAAGCGTCATCCGGTTTGTTGACGTGGAAAGTGGAGACAAAGTAGCTTACACCGAGCTCGTGTCAAACGACGCGTCTTTTTCCAAGAAGTGGCTGCTTGAAGCCCGGTCCGCAGTATTTCAGGAAAACGGGCGACTGGTCAACCGAAAAATTCATTACTCGGACTATGCTTACGGATCGCTCGTTATTGCCATCGCTCTCTTCTTCGTGGCAGTGCTCGCGGCCATCGTAGTGTAATTGTGACGGAGCACGCGTTAAAAACACCTCAACGAAGCGCCATCGCTTCGCATACCGACGTTTCTACCTGAGAGTCGTTACCACTCGTTGATAGAGAATGGTTGAAAATATCACGATGCAATGCAGGACAAAACGGTGATGTTCTTTCTCCACCGAACGTAAAGGAAAACAGGCTTTGTAAGTTCAAAAAGCACAAGAAACTCAATGATTATAAGCACGAGAAATACCTTAAGCATATGGACGTTCAACAAAACAAGAACCGTGATCTTGGCAAACGTCAGCGCTAACAGCAGATAAACAAATCGCTGCACCTCGCTGATGATTATAGCATTCGATTCGAGATTTTATTACTCGTTCATCGTGAGATGAGATATAAAGCCTATCGTCTGATCTTCGCCTATTTCGAAATTCGCTGCGGGGCCCGATACGGCGGCACAAGCAGGTCGCCGGGGAAACGTTCACCGGACGAGGATCACGAGTATCGGAATAGCCCGCGACTAAATGTCAAAAAAAACCGCTACACCTTTGCTAGACGTGTTGCTGAGTCCTCGTACGCGATGTGAAAAGCGCGACTCTTCACCTAACCCGACAAACGATGTAGTTGTCTCGAAACTGGGGGGGAAGATCCGTCGCGCATGGATCACGATCGCCAGCGCCATCGGTTCGATGCAGACTTCTGGCATCAAAGCTTGGACTGCTCTCATTGAGTTACCACAATAAGCAGCGTGCCCTTTGAAGACAATCGGTCAAGCAGTGGGAGTATTCGAACGCTTAGGCCAAAGGCATCGAAATGTTCCTCGAATAGTCAGAAAAACCATTGCAAGACCAGCATTGCGTATGTCTGCACAAAGTAGGAGTCTTGCTTTGTTAACTTAGCGACGGACTAGTGTGTCCTGATATGTCCGTTAGTTGTGAGGATGCGTGATTTCAAGTCTTGGGATTTTTTTCTTTTAGCACCTTTAAGGCACAAGAGTGACTGGAGGTCGCCAGTATTCGGCAGCCAACGAAATTGTTTCACTTCAATTGCTGCCAAAGAATTGATGAAGCCTATCAACTTTAAAATGCTTAGCTTCAAACGTTATCCGATGTCCCAATCTGCTCGAACAGGTGCGTTTACAGCGACAAACGCTGCTGATGAATTTCACACCTTTTTAGGTTTTGGAACATTTCTTGAATTCCTACGCTCTAACTACCTAAGCGATTATTAACCTACAGCTTCTCGCAACTTTATGCGTTCGTTGTCCGATATCGCCAGTGATGCGCTTCAAATTGGCTGGTTTTTTGATGAGCATATTAGATATGCAGCTTGATTATCGATAGGCGTGGATCGCATTTGTATAAACTCGCTCAAATTTACGAGCGATTCCCAGCCCTTTCAGCATTTGTCATTTTTTTCCGCACCTTTCAAAAGGTCAGCTGTAGCCCCCCCCTTTTGTCTATATTTTGTGAGACGGGACTTTTTAGCTTTGCTGGGTGCCATCTTCTTCCTCTATCACTCAGCAGCTGAGTGAGTCCGAAGACCGCAAGGCAGGCAATTATGTAGATTACCTGTCTGCACGTCAAACAGCGAAGGGAACAAGCGACGCAGTTGCACGTACTACGATTGAGGACAGTCAGAACACACACAAAGCTAAGTTCTTTAACTTAGATCTGTGCTTCCCTTGGCAAATATTGGCGGGTTGAGTTGAACATCAACTACGTCGACTTCGCGAACGTTAGTAGACCACATATAAAGATATAAGCATCCTTTTCCTCAAACACACTCTCGATACACTTTTTCTAAATCATCAATGATTTTTTCTAGATCGTAGCGCTCTCGTACCATTACGGGCCCCCTTTCCCTCATCGTTTCTCGTAATGCTGCATTGGTAACAACGTCATGTATTGCAGACTGTAATTGATTTGTATCATAGTCAACAACATAACCGACTTCTCTGATCGCATCAGCAACGCCACAGCGATTTGTTACTATGGTAGGGGCGCCGCACGCGCAAGCTTCGATTACGGTCAATGGGAAAGTGTCGTAAGAGGAGGGGAGAACGTAAGCGTCTGCGTCAACGTAAGCTTCGAGTTTAGCTTTTTTGTAAAGAGGCCCCGTGAGTAGTACCTTGTCCGTGATTCCTAAACGCGTTATGTCTTCTTTTAATTGTGCCAAATAGCCATCGTCAGGCCCCGCTATTACTAATCTGATGCCCTCTACTTCTTTTTCTAAACGACAAAAAGCGCCCAGCAAGAGCGCTAACCCCTTTATCTTGTTGATTCTCGCTAAGAAAAGGACAATCTTTTCGTGACTTTCAATTCCGTACCTCTCTCGGAATTGACCTCTCGTAGGCAGCTTGGCGAACTGAGACAAATCGAGTCCGTTTGGGATAAGCACAATCTTTCCTTTTTCAACCCCCGCATTCTCATAGGCGAGTGCTTCTGACTGAGTCAGGGCAATGACCCTAGAAGCGTTTCTAATAACCCTTTTATTGATTACCGTGTCCAATACGTATTTCGCATAAACCTTTGACCTCTTCTGCTGCGCAAGCGCTGTTGGCATGCTGCCATGCGCTTGCATTGCATAGGGAACGCCGCTGCTTTTCGCAAAGTACGACCCGAAAATGCTGACTAGGCCCCAATAGTCGTGAAAGTGAACTATGTCAAAACGGTTAATCTCGCTTCTTAACTTCGGCAAACAGCTTATTGGCGTATAGAGGCGATATTTAAATGCAAGTAGATTGCTAATGTTGGGGAAATAGTGTACCTCCAAACCGTCAAAACTTGCAACCTTTTCGACCTTGAGTCTTGAGTATTCAGAGTTACCTATGTCTGTTGTGTAGACCGTCACTTGATGCCCGCGTTGCGCCAACTTCCTTGCGAGAGCGAACGAGACCCCAGTGACCCCACCAAATCGCCGTGGGGGAAACGCTGGCGTAACCTGTAATATTCTCATTTCATTTGGGCTGAAATAATGTGTGACACTGTGATAATTTAGCGCGCACTGCCTCAAATTCAATATTTTTCGCTTTGGTTGACTCAATTAGAATGTGATATGAAACATTTACTTGAGATCCTGCCACCAAAATTATGTAAACACCAAATGCTTTTTATTTGACTTTAATGGCTCGAACTATACTTGTTGATCCCCAGTTATACCTTGTCTCAATGTGTTTTAAACGCTCACCCACTGTTTTCATTTTTAATCTGCAGACAAGAATATGTGGAATTACGCGTGGCATTTTGACGATTTTGGTTTTCTCGGATACTCTTATTGAGCATTTTGCAAAAATGTTTTGAGTGGATTTGGCCGTTCGAAAATAGTCACGGTACGTTATTCTACCTAACAATCGTGCCGCGAAAGCGTAAGGCTCGCCAACGATTTTGCTGGGAATATCGACTGCCAAAATGCCATTCACTTTCAAAACACGAGCATACTCCTCAACTACTCTGTGAATATTCTTTAAATGTACTAAGACATGGATGCTGCAAATCCCGTCGAATACCGAAGAATCAAATGGAAGGTGTTCAATATCTGCAACAATAAAATTTATCCTTCTTCCATGCTCGTCCACCAGAGCTTTCCTTTTTGCCCTTAACAGCATTTCTTTGCTGCTATCAATAGCAATGACGTCAAGTCCCTGGCGGGAAAGGTAGAGTGCAAATCTACCCGTTCCGGTGCCTGCATCCAGCACCGTTTGACACTTTTTTAAGTAACCATACACTATGCGTTGTTGAATCTCGTTATATATCGCAGCGCAACGACAGAAAAACCTTTTCTCGTCGTACAATGCCGCTTCATCTCGGTAGTATGCCACACATTCACGTTTGTGATTCGCTGTCTTGACTCCCACTGTTCATTCTTCCTATTCCTGTAGCACAGTTCTTAACTCAGTAACTATACTCTGCGTTTGGTTCATCGGGACTTCTACCTCATAGCACGTAGCACTTCGGATGCCGTAAAGAATATTCTCAAAGACTCTAACGTTGTATGTCATATTCTCGGTTATGTATGTGGAATAGGCATTCAAATATTCATAGAAACGATAGAATTGGTAACTGGACATCAACGATAACCGAGCTGCTAATTCTTTTTTGTCAATCTCTCGCCCTAATGCCGTTTTTTGATCAGTAGATCGGGATAATAATATGATCGCTTCAAGCGGCGATTGATCGGAAATTTCGTAGGAGAGTGCTTCTAAATCCACTGCGTGAGGGAGTTTCATATAGCCTAATGAGAGTCGACGGATTAGATCTTTCAAATAGATCTCCATCAAACATTTTTTTGTCATCTTTTTTTGAAACGAGGGACAACAAACCAAGTTATATGCATAAATGTTGAGGGGGGCGGCACAACTGCGCAGCATTCCTTGGCGATCTAGTAACGTAAGTTCATCTGATAGATACTTGTGACCCCGATTGATTAGTTCAAGTAATATTGAAGTTTTCCCGCTCCCTGGATAACCGGCAAAGGTGAACCCTTTTCCGCCGATATCGATGCTTGACGCGTGGAGAACTGAATGGCCCATATTTGTCAGCTTATAGGCTAACAAGGGCTCGATGATATAGGCATGTAGAAATGGGTAGCTGAACTTATTGCCATCAAAAAAAATCTTCGTTTCTTCTGCTCCTAAACCCTGGATACAGATTTGCCATTTTGCAAACTTATAAGCATCTTTGCAATAGAAATGGTCTTCTTTGACGTAATATTTGTTATTAATAAATTCGGTGTGACTGTTATTTGCTTTAAACTTACAGATAATAAATTCTAAGTCTGGATGCACAACCTGATCTGTGAAGAAATGTGAGTAATGCTTTCCGATAAACCTTGTAGTGTCACTGGGGCCTTTAATGATAAATTTCAGAATGCCATGCAGATTAAAGTGCATTTCGCGTACTTGTTTTTCGTCCTTCGTGCTGCAACCAGATCTCATGACACACTCAACTTAAATAGCGCTGTGAAGAACTACAGCATAAAGGGTCGCTGCTGCTGTGGTTTAGCCAATTCGTTGTTCATATTTCCAGTGATTTGACTTTTGTTCAAACGCAAAAATAGCTAATAAAACCAGCTTTATAAGGTTCTAAAGTTCAAACAAGGACAGACTAAACTATTGCTACTCCTTTCCTCGTGAGTCATCTAATCTCATCTTGTTATAATGCGACCAATAAGTCTTCGCCTCTTCCGATCTAAAAAAGTTTAGGAACCTGTAAATGGATGGTGTTATCGGCGAAGAAAGAACTAGCTTTGAGAGTAGCTCGCTCCTGAAAAGCAACCACGAGAAATAATCTAGCTTAACTTTGCACGGAACAAAAGCGGACAGTAGCTCTCCTTCAATATTCTTGTTAGTTGTGATAGTTTGAAGATCAGATGTGCCTAAGCCAAATCTCTCCGCAACTTCAATATGATCAATGCTTCGTTTGTCTAAGCTCATCAAAAATGCAGCAACAGAATCGACTGCCACAGGATTATTGGATATCAGGACTTTGTTTGTGGCGACTGGGGTGCCTTCCATAGGCCCATGTCCATCAAGCGCCCAAAATCCGTCAACAATCTGAAGGTTATTCTTAAGAATTTTATTAATCAAAGCAAGTTTACGACTCAAGTTTTTATGGTAGAGTAGCCTCATGGGGTCGGGATAGCAGCCCCACAAATTTTTTATACTAAAAGATCCTTGCGTCATCGCGTGGGTCTTCAAAACGGGCACCGAAATTAGACAATCCACATCATTAACCAACAAAGTAGGCAAGTCAATCCATATTTTCTTTCCAAGGACATTTTCGGTAATTCTCGTCCGAGGTAGCGCCGATAAGTTGACAACCTTGACGTTTTGAAAATTTCTCGCAGTTGCATAAGCGAGGTGATTTTTTAGTGCCACATTAGCGCTGAATGAGTAGTTTCCGCCATCGGATTCACCAACGATTACCGTTTTCACCAAAGGAGACAAAGTCCGAATTATTGCATTAATCATCGTGGGCGTGGTTGTTATTCCCGGGCGATGATAAGAATCTGTCAAGTTAGGTTTTATAAAGACGGTCGAATTTTCATCTAAGATCGTGTCACATCGCACGAATTCAAGGCCTTTTTTAATCTCGGATAGGATATTCGCCTCAGTAATATCGTTTATATAGACTTTTTGACTCTGCATTTCTTACCGTTAATTTTCGCATGTCTGGAAAATCAGGCGCTTTACGTCGAAAAATGCTGATACAATTGTTAAAACTAGAACTCTATTTATACTTTTTTTGGTTTCTGGAGGACAGTCAGGATAGAGACACAGAAACGCCCCTCGTCGAGCATAAACTCGTTTCTAGTCAAGCAGCAAACCTACTCAGATTTGCAGTAGGGTTAATCAAGCGTTGCTGTGCAAGAATAGATGTCAATTGATAGTCTTGTCATATCCAGTTTAGATTCTGTTATTGCCCCCGGGCCGCTCGCGTGTATTATATATCGGATATATATCGGATTTTTTTATGTGGAATCGTTATTGACAAGAAGGGATGTCTTATTGACCCTATAGAAAGGATAAAGATTGAATCTGAGGCATGGAGGCTCACTAGTTTTGGTGAAATTGAGCGCCGGTCTTATCGATTAGATTATATCGTTTATGGCTGGTAAAATTCGCGAAAACACAGATGAATTCGTTGCGTTGTTGACGCGTACGGCCGCCTGGTTTTGTCTGAATAGAATCAGTGCTAATAATTCGGAATTTCTTCAAATGAGCGCTCCAATTGAGGTTTCTAACGTGCCATCACGCTATTTAGTTTCTCTTCGAAAGCATCGGCAATCGTGTTCCAGTCGGAGTCTTTTACGAATGCACTCCCCCTTACCCCCTCTTCTCTTGCAACGCCCGATTCAGTTAACTCACGTGCCTTTGTGACGACGTCTTCAGCGCTATCGACGTAAATGATGCCGTTATCAAAGCCGAATTCTTGCATAATTCCGGGAAGTCTCGTAGCTATTACAGGTTTACCCATTGCCATATACTCATACATTTTAATCGGCACGATATTCATCATGATCTCATTTCTGTACGCGGGTAAGAGGCAAATGTCTGCAGCAGCGACATAGTTTGGTATCTCATCAAACGGCACTTTCCCCGTCAAAATAATTTGGTCCCCGCCGCTATTGGCTGCGACCATCTTTGACAGGGGAGCATACAAGTCGCCATCACCTACCACCATGAGCTTGATATTGGTAAAGGAGCCCTCTAGAAGGCTTTGCGAAACTTCCGTAAGCCCCGAAAAGTGATACATAAACCCCATAAAAAAAAGGAGGGTGTCGTCTTCCGCAATACCATATCGTTCTCGCATGGGTTGCCCGTCCAGGTTTTTGTTGAATCGTTCGAAATCCACCCCGGCGGTTATCACCGAGATCTTGTTTTCGGGCGCACCCATGCTTTTCGCATACGCTTTCAACCCTTGATTTATAACGAGTACTTCGTCAGCAGACTGCAGGTTCCTCCGTTCGACGCGTTTCGCCAAGCTTCTCTTCACAGGATTTGACAACAGCGTGTGCAGCTGATCGATGAGATAGTAAACGAATGGAATATTATTCCATTTTGCCACCTTCAGCCCCAAATAGGCGTTCAGGACGCCAAAGGAGAGTATGACGTCGGGCGCAAACTCTTTGACTTGACGCATTATTTCCATCAAATGAAACGGAACGATTGAAGCGGTATTTAATCCTGATATCTTGACAGCTCGAGGCCTCACGAGGGTAATATTTGCGCCTGCTTCTGGGTAAATCTTGTATGCCCGCGTTACGACGATGCGTCGCGGCAGCACTTCATCACGACCGTCTTCACGCCATTGGAGCTGGTGATCGACGACGCGCACCTCGTGCCCTCGTAACGCCATCAGATCGACGAGGTGGTGTTGCTGATGAGGGCCCCGCTTGATCCAGTCGGCTTCCTGCAGCAACAGTATCCTCATTTTCCCCCCTGAACGGACCTATTCGTCAGAACTGTGCGGATCCAGTAACCCGTTGTCTATTATCGACGCATTGTACTAGAAACTTTTTCAGTCTAAAAAGCTTACGTTGTCTGATATAGTCAATATTGTCCCATTTTGTCAATTGGAACTCATTTTAATTCCGTCTGCCGAGTCGAAGGGCTCGCAAAGTAAGCAAGCGCACGCATTTGTACCACAAATACAGAACATTAAGAAAGCCGATCAAAAAACACAACGATTAAAGATCTGGCGCAAGCTATCTACATACTATGTTATCATTTGACGAATCCCGAGATCAGAGCGCCCCTGATCGTTGTAATCCAATGCTGCAAGAGATCTATCGTCCCACTATTTCGCTTCATCACGCAAAGGCCGCATTTCATTATCCAATCATACGCTTACCGCATACGTTCTCGGTGCTCGCAGGGCTCTGCTCGTATCTATCAGACTGTGCACGAGGGAGCGCTTGCCTTCCTTGTCGTTGTTACTCCCTTCCACGGCAGAGCAAAAGCCGGCGCTCAAAACTCAGCGCTCTCTTCGATGTTCTCCCAGTTCTCCACAAACCACCCGTGCACTTTCCGCAGCCCATCTTTGAACGTAACTTGTGGTTGGTAGCCGATCAGTCCCCTCGCTTTGTCGATCGAGGACAAGAGCTGCGGCTTTGCGTCCCAGTCCCGTCGTTCGGCGTGCTGAATCCCTGACTTATTGCCCGTCAACTCGTTTACGATGCGCGCCATGTCAACCACGCGATGCTCGGTGCCAGAGCCTATGTTGATCGCTTCCCCGACGGCTTCCTCTATCACCCCTCCGGCGAGCAGCCCATTCACCGCGTCATCGACGAATGTC
>Ga0315280_10003980_pt1 | contig 22197 bp, 18 predicted proteins | sample YL17G06_40_MG_FD_203697 | JGI IMG/M metagenome (GOLD analysis project Ga0315280, IMG submission 203697) | Sediment microbial communities from Yellowstone Lake, YNP, Wyoming, USA - YL17G06_40 | ecosystem: Environmental > Aquatic > Freshwater > Lake > Sediment | place: USA: Wyoming | collected...
GCCCAGCACGGGCTCCCGGCGAAACATCACCAGCGAGTGGCAGCCGACGTAGTTGTAGAAGAGCAAATGCCAGCGGACCGCGGCCGGGTGGCCGTCGAGCCGCACGGTATCGTACACGCGGCCTTCCGCATCGGCGAGTTCATAGTCCGCGGAGACGAGCCCGGCTTGCGGATGCTCGTCCAGGTACGCCGCTTCCCTCGCCAGCCGGCCGGGCAGCGACACGTCGTCGGCGTCCTGGCGGGCGACGTACCGGCCGCGGGCCAAGGCCAACCCGCGATTGAGAGACCTCGTCAGACCGATGTTCTCGGGGTTGTGGACCAGCACGATTCTCGAATCCCGCGCCGCGTATTCGGCGAGGATGCTCGGCGTTGCGTCGGCGGAGCCGTCGTTGACGACAATGAACTCGAAGTCGGCGAAGTCCTGCCCCAAAATGCTCTCAACGGCCTCGCGGAGGTGGCGCCGGCCGTTGTAGACGCTCATCAGGACGCTAACCTTGGGCAGGTTCATGCGGTCACCGTCGTTTCCGTCCCACGCACCGTCCCAAGGATTCATCGCTTACGCGAAAGGTGCCCGGTGCGAAATCGAGCCGTGAGGCAAGGTACTCCAAGGTGCCCCGGCGCTGCCGTTGACCGGCGGGCGTATCGAGGCCCTTCTCCTCCGAGGCACTGTAGTCGAAGTAAAACCACCCGCCCGGGTTCAGTCGATCCAGCAAATACTCGGCAATCCCCCGCGGCTCGTCCAGATGTTCGAACACCTCCTGAGCGATCATGAAATCGAACGTGCCGGGGCAGTCGCGCAGCGGGTCATGAAAGCGGTCTTCGTAGATGACACAGAACGATACGGCCTCGTCTCGGGCATACGCGTGCCGGGCGTAGTGAAAGGGGAAGCCGGGAATGTCCGCCAGAACCCAGGTTGCGTCCACGTGGCTCAGGAAAGCCCGCCAAGTGCGGTACATCGGGGCAATGCCGCAGCCGTATTCGAGAACTCTCATCCCCCTGCTGAGGGACGACAGCAGCAGCGGGTCTCTCACGGGGTTGAGTGCTTCGCGGTAGATAAAGGAGAACGTGCCGAAAAGGTTCTTGGGATGTTGCCAGTTGGCGAGATGCTGCACCGGGCCGTTCCAGGAAAGCTCCTTTGTTTCCTGGAAACGGCAACGGAAGAGAAACCGCAAGTGATGGAAGTCGACCACTGTCAGCGGCCGCCCCCGCAACGAGACTCGCCAGTATTCCTCGAACTCCTTGAACCAGGAGCGAATGAGCCCCGCATCGACGAGCGGCTCCCACCAACCGGCCTTCTTCAACACTCTGAAGGCAAGCAGTCGAGCGCAGTTCCCAAGCCGACCGCGCCGTAGGGCCCGCTTCCGCACGTCGTGAAGCCACTCTTCTTGCCGGCGAATCGAGCGATCGATGTCGATCCGCATGTCGTCAAAGAAGTTGCCCCCTGGCAGGTGTTCAGAAGGAGGTGGTTCCATGAAAGTGGTTCGTTCAGGCCGCCTTTCCGCAACGGCAGGCGTGCACGACCTCGTTGAGCAAAACCCACTCCATTTCCGCAATCCGATCCAGACTGAAACGCTCGACGGCGAAGCGGCGGGCATTCGCCCCGAGTCGCTGCCGGAGCCCCTCGTCGACGAGCACGGTCTCGACGGCTTGACGGATCGAGCCGGCATCGGTCCCGCAGAGCCAGCCGGTCTCGCCGTGGCGCACCAGCTCACGGATCCCCGGCGAATCGCCGCCGATGACCGGCAGCCCGCAGGCCATGGCCTCGATCAGTGCCTTCGGATGCCCTTCGTAGTGCGAGGGAAGGACAAAAGCCCGGGCCTGGTTCAGCAATCTGGGCAACTGGCGGTGCCCAGCGGCGTCGTGCCACTGCACCCGTGCCCCGAGATCGCCGAACCGGCTGCGAAGCAAGTCCCGCAGCGGCCCGTTGCCGATCAACGTAAGCGTCACGTCGAGCGGTCGCACGGCGTCCAACAGGCTTTCGACGTTCTTCTCCGGCGCGAGCCTGCCCACGAAGATCAGATCGCACTGCGGCGACCGGCCGGGCTCGGGACGAAACCGCTCGGTGTCCACGTAGTTCGGAATCACTCTGACGCGACGGCTGATTCCGGAGATCCGACCAGCCAGGTCGTCAGCCATCGCCGGGGTGGTGACTACCACGGCCCGGGCATTGCCGAAGACCTCGTGTTCGATCCGGCGGGCGATGCGTGCCTCGGCCTCGTCGCCGGAGCGGCTCGCGTTTGCCGACCACAAATACCCGCAGCGGGCGACCAGCGGCTTGTGCCACGACTGGGCGGCCCGCAGGGCAACGTCGCCGCCGTCGGTCTGATTCGTCTTGATTAGGTCGCAGGCGTGCAGGGCCCGCCAGTGCAGCCAAGGGATCCATCGCTCGTACCGGGCAGGCGCGAGATGCCAGCGGTTGCAGAGAATGCGGATTGCCGGGATTCGCCGGGCGTACTTCAGGTCGTCTCGCCCGCCGTAGCTGACAAAGGAGATCTCCGCGCCTTTTCGTTGCAGCCGCTGGTAAATCGCGACTTCGCGGTCGAACATGCCGGCCCGGTCCCACGTGGCCAGCGAGACGCCACGCGTGAAAAAGAGCACGAGACGGAGCTTGCGCCGCCGCGTCGTAAAGCCCAGGGGTTGCAACCCCTGGGCTTTGAACTCCCGGCAACACTCTTCACCGAATACGCCGATCAACTATTCCCCCGCGCACTCTCTCAGCAGCGTCAGGTACTGCTCCGCTACGTCGTCCATCGATGGGACGGCAATGACGTTTTGGAACATCTCGTAGTTTTTCACAAGCTCGTCGAGCCGGGGAAGGATTTGGGCCTCCGTGTCGAACGGCAAGCCGCCGCAGCCGACCAGTTCCGGATTGGAGCTGCCGTTGGCGTATAGTACCGGCAGCCCGCAGTGCATCGCTTCCAGGAGGGCGTTGGAACAGGACTCGATGCGGCTCAGGAAGACATAGATGTCGTGCTGCCGAAGCAGGTCGGCGAGTTGGTGGGACGGAACCGGTGCAATGCGGCGGATTTTGGTCAAAGGCTCGGAGACGTTGCCGACAAAGGTGTACTGGAAGCGGTCCCAGTCCAGATGATCTTCCATCCAGCGGCACAGGGCCCCGCCCTTTCGCGGACTGTCCGACCAACTGGTGGAAATCAGGCGGACCTTGCGCGTGCGGTCGAAGGGGATCCGCCCCCGGCGGTGAAAGATGTCCGGATCGACGGCGTTGTGCAGGATCACCGGGCGGACCGGCTTGTACCCCATCTGGGCGATCCTGTGGTACGTCCAGGCCGACTGGAGGACCGTCGTCGAGGCAAACTGGGCGTTGAGGCGGAAGCAGAGTTCGTCTTTCTCGCGGTCGTGCCCCCGGGCCAGCGAGATCGGGCCGTCGATCCGGTGAACGACGCGGAGCCGGCGCCGTTTCTGGAAGGCGAGGAACTGCTCGACGTCGAAATGGACCGAGTTGAGCAGGTAGACGTCCACGCCCCGCCGCAGCCGATTTTCGACCACTTTGACCCCGCGGGCCACGAGGGCCTTGCGGAGGGCGAGCATGAACTGGTTGCCGCCGCCGTAGGGAGGCTTGTGGAACCGGTGCCACAGGCCCACTCGGAGTCTCGGCGGGCGGAGTCTTGCCCGCACGCGGCGGAAGAGTGCGGTGAGTCCGCGACCCCGCGGGGTCGCCGCTCGCGTGGGGGACCAAGCCGCGGCACAGGGTCCCACCGCGGCGATGTCCTCGAAGAGCCGGCGGTAGAGCGGAGCGACCGCGGCCGGAGAGTGGGCCGCCAGGACGCGGTGGTGGTTCTCCTCGATTGTCTGCGAGAGCGTCCCGCTTTCGATGTCCTGCTGAATCAGGGCGACGGCATCGACGGGGGAGCGGTACAGGCAGCGGAGATCGAGCACATCCGGCGCGAGCCCCACCGGGCTGCTGAGGACTTTGCACTGTGCCGCCGCAGCCTCGAGGACCGCGCGCGGGCCGCCTTCCGAACGGCTGCTCACCAGGTAGAGGTCGATCAGGCTGTAAAGCAGATTGAGCGTTTCCTGCGACTGGTGGTTGGTGGACGCGTCGTCCTCATCGCGTGGCGTGCCGATGAACGAAAATGGCACACCCCGGTCGGCCAACGCCCCGCGGATCCAATGACGCCGCGGGCCGGCCAATACGACGTGGATCGGCAACCGGCGGCGCCAAAGGGCGGCCGCAATCTCCACGAAAACGTCCGGGCCCTTGACGCGTTTCGGCGTCCGCAGGTCTCTCCCTTCGGTGTCGCGTTGGAAACTCCCGATGAGGTATCGGTCCCGCGGAATCTGCCATCGGCTGCGGAACTCTTCGAGGCGCGAATCGGTTCTCGCCAGCCGGTGGAAGACGGCCGTATCGACCGCATAAGGAATCAGCGTGTTGGGTAATCCGATTGCGGCCAGTTGGCATGCCGCCTGCCCGCTCTGCGCGATCCAGCGCCCGACCCGGGCCACCGCGTGCCGGAACGCGGGGATCGCCAGGTAGCGGTGCGGCTCGCCGGCCACGTGGCAGATCACTCGTTTGCCCGCGAGTTGCTCGGGCGCGAGCGCCAAGAGCGGCTCCCACCAGACCGAATGAACGACTTCGCAATCGGCAAGATCGGACAGTGCAACGATCCCTTCCAGGGCCTGGCGGGTCAAGCGGAGGTCTTCATCCAGGGCCCAACCGACGCCGTCGCCGCCGGTGAGGAACACTCTCGGGGACGAGGGGCGAGGGACGGGCGGGGAATGCTGAATGCTGAATGCTGAATGCTGAGTGATGAATGATGAATCAGCCACGGGACTTCGAATCTACTGCCTACTGCGACTCTTCCGGGCCGACACGGCCCGGCTCCGCTCCGGTGCCTACTGCCGTCTGCCCTCTGCTCACAGCCATCGCGCCCAGTTCGCGGACGAAGCAGAGCCGCTTTCCGGCGACGGATTCGAGGAGCCGCTCGAACCACCTCACGCCTTGGAGCACGATGTCTCGATCGTGCAGCGGAGTGACGTGCTCATCGCCAATGACGGCCAGGTTGCCGCAAGCCCGAGGGCGAGTCTGGCAGGAAACGTAGCGGAGGCCGTATCGCCCGGCGATTTCCAGGGTCTGATCCGTGAATACGTTTCCCGGCGGAACGAAGGTGACGATGTCTTCCTCAAAGTACCCGTGCAGAATGTCCTGGGACCGGCGGATGTGATCCTCGTGAACGCTCGGCGGAACCCAATCCCAGAATTCGCGGTGAAACGGCCGGTTGCCGGCGAACCACTTGGGCTTGAAGGCGTTCCGCGTCAACACGCAATGACACAATCCGTGATTGGCAATCTCCAAGAGCCCCGCTTGAGCGCCTTCCTTCAGGGTGGCGGCTTGCTCGGGGAATTTTTTGGGGAAGGGGACCAGCCGCGCTTGCGAGTCGGCCCAAGCCGCCGTCACCGAGACCGTCAGCCGGGCACGGTGATTCTCCAGCAAGCGGAGCACTTCGAGCCACTCGTCGGCACGCATCTCCCGGTAAACACCCCACCTCCCCAGCCCCCGCAAGTACTTCAGGAAGAGCCAGTTCGCCGAGATCGTCCAGGATCCCAGGCGCCAGGTCCGCTCCGAGTGCACCTCGTAGCGCTTGCTCGAAGCCCCAACGTCGTCGAGCCGCAGGGCGTGCATTCCGCCGTGGTTCGTGCTTTCCAAGGTTGCGATTCATTCCGCGCCAAAGCCCACGGGTTGCAACCCGTGGGCTTTAAGCGCGCTACGGTCAATCCAAGATTACTCCCGCGGTCTCACCGCCCAAAGTCCGAACCCGGTCGTGTAGCTGCGGTACCACTCGGCGAAGGCCCCCGGGGCGGCGGCTTCCTTGTCGTCCCAGGCGAGCGCCTTGCGGATCCCCCAGCGGACGGCAGCGTCCACGAGCCGCTGGAAAAGGCGGGTGCGCGGGCGGCCCTGCTGTCGCCTGCGCGCGGCCAGGTCGCGGACCATGTCCATCAAGACGCTGCCGAAGGCCCCCTGGCGCTCGATCCGGACGTCGGTGAATCCCGCGGCCGCGAGGTGACGCCGCCAATAGGACTCGGTGTAGAGGCCGAACTCCGCGTCGGCCGGCACCATGCGAAACTGAAACGGCACGCAGCCGAGAAACCTCCCGCCGGGCCGCAGCACGCGGAACGACTCCCGCAACGCGGCGGCGGGCTCGGGCAGGTACAAGAGCGTCTCCGAGCAGATTATGGCGTCGAAGGCCGCGTCGCGCAGCGGCAGCGACCCGGCGTCGGCCTTCACGTCGGGCCGCTTCTCGGTCGAGAGATTCGCATAGACTACGCAGAGGTTGTAGCCCTCGATGTCGAACAGGCCGCGCTTGCGGACCCTCTCGCCGCCCAGGTCCAGCACGCGGCTCCCGGGCGCAAGTCGCGGAACGTGGCGCAGGTAGAACTGATCGACATAATGGCGGCGGATCGAATAATCCAGGCCCCCGTTGAAACTCAAAGCGGCGTTGCAAGGAGCAGGAGAAGGAGCAGTGGGACGGGCGTCTCGCCCGTCCGCGGAACCCGTCGCGCCTGCAGACCGGCGGGACGCCGGTCCTACTGCCTCTTGTCCTACTGGCTCTTGTGCCACTGGCTCCGATCCCGCTGGTTTTTGCGCCGCGTATCCTTGGGAGCGGGCGAAATCGAGCCACTGATCGGGATACGTCTTCTTGGCCGCGTCGTAGGTGCCGGTCGCTTTGGAGACGCCCCGGCCGAGATGGACGTAGAAGACCTCGCCCAGAGCGTTGAAGCTGCGGTCGCATTGCAGGTGCCGCAGCGGGTCGCTCGACGGGATGCGACGGACGAGTTCGGGTTCGTTGTAGGTGTTCTCGCAGATCCAGACGTCGTAGCCGTGCTCTTGGAAACGCAGCGTCACCAGGTCGCCCACGTCGTATTCCGGGCGGGCTGGATCGCGATGGGGAGCGATGTTCGGCAGGAAGGTCACGCCGAGCTGCCGAAACAACTGGAAATCGAAGAGCAGGCCGCTGACGTGCCCCGCCCCCCGGCTGGCGAAATTCGCCGCCGCCCGGACCCGGCCGTTCGTCTTGCCGCACAAGAAGGTCAGCCAGCCGGGCCGCAGGACCATGGCGTCGCTGTGCATGGCGAGGACCCACTGGGTCGCCGGATCGATCAGCCTCGCGCCCAATTCCAGCGCGACCGCGTTGGAGTAGCTTCCCCACGCTTGTTGGCCTTGCCTCCCGTCCCACCAATGCCGGAAACCGCGGTGCTGCGGCGGCACGGGTTCCGTTTGGCTGAGGGCGACGTTCAGATTCGGCCGGTCCAAGAGCCACTCGATGTTCCGGCGCGGCGAGTGATTGTCGATGACCCACAGCTCGTGCGGCTCGGGCGTGTTCCGTTGGACGCTGGCGATGCACGCCTGGAGGATCTCCATGGCCGCCGTGGTCGGGAGGTAGGAGGCAATGAGGATGCGGACTGCCTCGGGACGCGCGCTCACCCGGCGGATCACGCGCACCCGATAATCGCGGGCATCGATGCGGATCGTTTGGGTGGCGGGCCGCCGCGGCGTCGAAGTCGTTTCCGTGCTCATGTCTGCGGCGCGTTTGGCGGCGTCGTTTGTGTTCGCCCGGGGATGGTGGAAGCGGGCCCGAGCCCCGCGGCGACCCCCAGCGAGCGGGCGAATTCAAGCCACTCTTCAGGCATCGTTTTCCCGGGGGTGTGGTATCTTCCGCTGGCCTTCGGCACCCCCCGGCCCAGATGGATGTAGAAAACGCGGCCTCGATCGTCAAAACTCCGGGCGCAATAGAGGTGCCTCAGCCTGTCGCTCTCCGGAATCCGGCCGACCAGCTCGGGGGCGTTGAACGTGTTTTCGCAGATCGCCACGCGGTAGCCGTGCTCTTGGAACTGCAGCGTGATCAGGTCTCCCACGTCGTATTCCGGCCGGGCCGGGTCGCGGCAGGGGGCAATGTTCGGGAGAAACCCGATGCCCAGACGCCGAAACAACTGGAAGTCGAAGAACAGGCCGCTGATGTGCCCGGCGCCCCGGACGGCCAGGTTCGCCACGGCACGCGTCCTGTCGCTCGTCTTGGCACGCAGAAACTCCAGCCAATCGCCGCGAAGGACCATGGAGTCGCTGTGCATGGCCACGACCCACTGGGTGGCCGGATCGATCAGTCCCGCCCCCAGCTCCAGGGCCACCGCGTTGGCGTAGCTCCCCCAAGTCTGTTGGTCCGGCCTGCCCTTCCACCAATGCCGGAGACCGCGGGATTGCGGCGGCACGGGGTCCGTGCTGCTCAGCGCCACGTTGATCCCCGGCCAAGCGAGCAGCCAGTCTGCGTTCCGCCGCGGGGAATGGTTGTCGATCACCCAGATCTCGCACGGCTCCAAAGTATTGCACTGGACGCTGCCGATACAGGCCTCGAGTATCTTGCCGGCCGCAGCCGTCGGCAGGTAGGAGGCAATCAGCACGCGCACCGCCGACGGGGATTCCACAACGCGGCGGAACACCCGGAGCCGGTACGACCGCCCGTCCACGCGCAGCGTGCGCGCCACGGGCTTGGTCTGGTTCAAAACCCACGGGTTGCAGCCCGTGGGCTTTACCGTTTGCCGTGGCTGCTCCGTCGTCTTCATGTTCTCCGTCTCCCGACGGCGAAGACCGAATCGCACCAGTCCATGCGGAACACCCGACACATCAGGTTGACCAGAGGCCGCTCCCACCACCGCGGCCCGGGCACCTTGTTGGCGCGGGCACAATACACCGGTTCCAGCCCGCCCAGCTCCAAAAGCGCGCAGAGCGCGCCGTAGGTCCAGGCCGTGAGGTGCGTCGGGTTGCCGAGGAATCGCGTCGGATGGTCCGGATTGGGGACCCCGATCTCGAAGATGCCGCCGGGGGCCACGTGCCTGGCGAGTTGGGCCGCCGTGTGCAGGGCCTCGCCGAAGCCCAAGTGCTCGATCACTTGATTGGCGGCCACGATCTCGTACAAGGCCCCGTCGGGAATGGCCTCTGGCGAACCATAGGTGAACTTGCCGAGGGGATCGCTGTCGCAACTGTGGTAGCGGTCGTCGCCGAGCGCCAGGACTCTCTGGAGCGGCTTCTTCACGCCGCAACCGAAGTCCAACACCCGTCCGCGAGGGTAATCCCGGGCAAACGTCTCGCGCAGGTACTCGTAGGGCCCCGCGGCCACGGGGAGATCGAAGATGCCCCCGTGGCGGGCAAACGCCTTCTCGCACAGCGAGAAGAAGCGGTCGTAGGGGATCTCATGGGTCATTGGTCCTTGGCCATTGGTCATTCTCCCTATCTCGGCCTGTCCAGTTTCAGCAATATCCACGTCTGATCCCTTTGGATCTCGCGGTGCTGGACGATCCACTTGATGATCCGCATGGGGGCCGTCAGGCGCCCTTTCCACGGCTGCGGCCAACTGCGGATCACGCGCAGGGCCACGACCGGCTGGTCCATGAAGAGGTTCGTCAGTTGGCGCGAGTCGATCAACTGCAAGGAGTCCAAGAAACGCACGTCCCTCCCCCTGCTCCGCAAGAGAAGCTTGACGATCCACCGCGGCAGGAACATGGGCAGCGGCAGCTTGTAGTGGTTCTCCCAGCACTGCCGGTAGTCCACGGTGGCAATCAGCACGCGCCCAAACGGCTTGGTCACGCGGATCATCTCCTCGACCGAGCGGCGCACGTCCTGGACGTGCTCGAGCACCGAATGGCAGCAGACAATATCGAAATGGCCATCGGGAAACGGGAGCGACTCGGCCACCCCGCGGCGGAAGCGATTGGGGTCGATGCCTTCCAGGCGGGCCTTTTCCCGGGCGATGGCCACCGCTTCCGGGTTGGGCTCCACGGCATCCACGTCGCACCCGCGCCGGGCGAAGACCATGAACTCCGCTCCCGTCCCGCCGCCCGCAACCAGGACCCGGCGGCCCCGCTCGAACCGCTCGTTCATCCAGAACTCGGCCTCCCGGAGAAAGGGCCGGACGTTGTCCTCCTCGGAGAGCCTCGCGGCGGCCCGGCCTTCCCAATCGGGCAGCCCCAGGACGTCGCGGTAGTACTTCGTGTAATAGGCGGTCAAGCGCGCGGCGAGGTGGTTTTGCCGCGTGGCACCGTCGCCTGTGGCACAGTCGCCCTCGACTGTGTTGCACGGGGGCACAACCGGGGGCGGCGGTGCCACGGGCGGCTGTGCCACATGAAGATCAACACGATCCATCGCTTGCATCGGCATGATCGTCACCTAAGCGGCCGCGGCGGAGGATTCGTCCAGCCATTGGACGTCCGTGGTGACGTAACCGTACTCGTGGGAGCGGCGGATCTCAGGCGGCGTGTGGACCGAAAAGTAGACCCCGCCTCCCAGACCGCCCAACGTGGCCCCGTCTTCCCCACGAATCTTCAAGGTCAGACTGTAGACGCCGCCGAGGAGCATCAGCCGGGGAATGCGGCAGCAGAATGCACCGCGGCCTCGCGCCAACGGCATCCGCCGCCCCAGAAGCTCGTTGCTGAAGCCCGTGATCAGCACGGTCTCCTGAGAGATCCCCATGCCGACCGAGGGAAAGGCGGCGTCGAGGTCCGATTCGTAGCGGACGCGGATGGTCATCGGCTCGCCGGTCCGGAAGGCGGTCGTTGCCGCCCCCGACACGTCGAGGAGATCCACGGCCAGGACCCGAACCGGGAGTTCCGCTTCCGGACCGTCGGCGGCCGGGCTTGCGGTCTTGCCGGCCGTCTTGCGCTGGAGGAGTTCAGCGCTGGTGTCGATCTGGTACTGCGTGATGATGTCCGCGGTCGGGCCGATGCCGGCGACGCGTCCGCGGCTGAGATAGAGCGTTTGCGAGCAGAGCCGCTCGACCATGCGCAAGGCGTGGCTCACGAAGACCAGCGACTTGCCCGAACGGTACAGCGAGTCCATCTTGGCAAAGCACTTGCGCTGGAAGGGCAGGTCCCCGACCGCCAGCACCTCGTCGACCAGGAGCACGTCGGCATCGACGTTCACCGCCACGGCAAACCCCAGCCGCGCCAACATGCCGGTGGAATAGGTCCGCACCGGGCGATCGAAGAACTCGCCCAGCTCGCAGAACTCTTCGATTTCCGGCATGCGCCGCCGCATCTGGCCGCGGCTAAAGCCCATGAAGGCCCCGAGCAGATAGACGTTTTGCCGCCCGGTGAGCTCGTTGTGGATGCCAGCGTTGAGCTCGATCATGCTGAACAGCCGGCCGTAGACCCGGAACGACCCGCGGGTGAGCGGTGAGACCCCGGCCAAGACCTTGAGCAGCGTGCTCTTGCCGGCGCCGTTGGTGCCGATGACCCCAAGGACTTCACCGCGCCGCACGGAGAAAGTGACGTCGGAAAGCGCCCAGGGCCCTTCGCGGCCGGCCGGCGGCGTCCGGCGCCGGGGCCACCATCGCCGCAGAAGCTCGCGGCCGAGCGAGGCGCCGTAGCGCTTCCAGCCGCCTTCCATCGAGAGGGCCACGTCGTCGGGCATCTATGCCAACTTGTCCTTTTCCGGCTCTTCAGAGCACGTCCGCAAAGTACCGCGACATGCGGCGGAAAACCGGCCAGGAGACGACCAGCGTGAGCAACGAGAACACGACCGTCCACGCGAGCGGGAGCAGCTCGGGCGGCGTCCCCGCGCCCACGACGTTGCGGAAGCCTTCCACCAGGCCCACCGCGGGATTGAACGTCAAGACGGATCGCAGCCCCGACGGAACCCGGTCGCTCGAGTAAAACAGGGGCGTCAGAAACATCCACATCTGCGTCAGGTGCGGGATCGCCAGGTGGACGTCGCCGCGAAACGGGGCGACCGCCGCGGCCAGAAGCCCGATCGACAGACTCAGCAAGATCGCCACCCCGATGAGCACGGGCAGCCACAACAGGTTCCACGTGACAGGCACGGCAAACCAGGCCATGAGCGCCGCCAGGACCATGAGCCCTACGCAAAGGTCCACCAGCGCGGCCAGGACCGCCGAGACCGGGAAAACCTCCCGCGCAATGGCCGTCTTCTTAATCAGGCCGGCATTCCCGAAGATCGACGGCGACGCACCGTTGATCGAGCTGGTCAGAAAATTCCACGGGAGCAGGCCGCAGTACAGGAATATCACCAGGCTCATCCCGCCCGAGTCCGCGATTCCCAGGATGCCCCGCAGCACGGTGAACACCACCATCTGGAGGATCGGCTGGAGGAAGATCCACGACCAGCCCAGCCCAGCACGCGCGTACCGGGCCTGGAGGTCGCGGTAGACCAGGGCCTGGATCACCGACCCATGCGCCGCCAGACCGCTCAAAGCCTGAGAAAAAATGGCGACAGGCACCTCGCTTAATCTCCTTTTCCCGGGTTTTCCGCACATCGGCTCGGAGCCAGTCCCCATGTTTTCACGTAACCGTTCACGGTTTCCTCAGGAGCAGTCCGTGTTGCCCGCCGAATAAGTCCATTCCGTCGGGCACTCGCTTGCGGGAGACGAGCGTCTTGAGGATTTCAAAACGGAGGCTGCGGGAGAGTCTCTTGGCGAAGCTCATCGCGACGACGAGGTTGGTTTCGTTCACCCGGGCGGGAATCTCCTGGTAGCCCCGTCTTCGCAGGGAGAGTTCTTCCAGGAGGCGGTCTGCCCAATAGAGGAGCCTGGACCGCTTGTTCAAGGAGAACCGCCGCTTGCGGCCGAAGTACAAGACGGCCAGTGCGCCCGGCTTGAGCACGCGGTGCGTTTCTGCGAAGTAGCTCTTGAAGACGTCGATTCGTTCGACGTGCTGCAAGACGATGAAGGAGTAGACGAGATCGACCGTGCAATCGCCGACGGGAATGCACCGGCCGTCGGTCTTGACGAGCCGGCAATTGGCGACACCCCTGGCGCGGAGTTCGCCTTCGACCAGGGCGTTGTTGTCGTGGACGTCAATCCCAATGCCTTTGCGGAAACTCCGGCAAGCGGCGGCCAGGATCCTTCCCCCTCCGTGGCCGATCTCCAGAACGGTCTTCTCCTCGGGGCAAGCCAGATACCTCGCGGCCGGCATCGCCACGTGGATCAGAAAGTCCCACGTGCCGCGCACAAACGCCGCCTCGGTGTCCGCCGCGCTGTCGAACCAGGTGAAGAACGGGTCCTTGCCTTGCGCAGCGGCGATCTGGATTTCCTCCTGGAAACCCACGACGTGACCGCGCGTTTCAACCGCCTGACCTGTGGGCATGACGCGAAACGACGAATGCCGAAGGGCGAATGACGAAAGAAGCTCGAATGACGGAGCACGAAAGGGCCCGGGGCCTAAGGCTCGGTCGGCGCACACTCCGTCCCCGTGGGTGACACCCTGCGGCAGCCCAAGCGGGCCGCCGCGGTCTTTTGTCGCCAAGGTACTAGCACAGGCATCTTGCCTGGGTTGCCTGAACGGCAGGCTGGAAGCCTGCCCTACGATCCGGAGTAGGCAATCGCGAAATCGGCCGCCGACCAGTCGCCGCGATCGGACGCTGCCAAGAAACCCTCCTCCGTGCGGGAAACGGCGTGCTGAGAACAGGGTCAGAAGCGGCCTGGTCCTCCAAGGGCACCTTATCCCTCCTGGATGCCCGGGCGAATGATAAGTCAATTCCGAAAGCGGGTCCAGACCGGTTTCCCCGTTCCGTAGCGTTAATAGACGTTACCCGATGGTAGTACTGCGCGCTATCATTCAAACGGCTTTCTGGAGTGCGGTGATTCATCACCGCTTTTTGAGTGGCCGGTCGAGCTGGCCAGACGATTCTCGCGTGAATGCTCCAGGCCCGTGTACAATGCCCTCAGTCGCGCGGAGCACAATCGGCCAGGAACGACTCGCCGGAAAGGAGACCTCATGGAGCGGCTTCGGCATCACGGCGTCATTGTCATTCTGATTCTGATCGGCCTGATCTGGTCGGTCCCCGGCTGCGACCGGATCGGCTCCAGTCGGCCGCTTCCGCCGATTGCGGTCTGTTTCTCGCCGCGGGGCGGCTGCACGGAGGCGGTCGTGGACGAAATCGACCGCGCCACCACGAGCATCCAGGTTCAGGCCTACTCCTTCACCTCGGCGCCGATCGCCAAGGCCCTGGTCGAGGCCCACCAGCGCGGCGTCCACGTGGAGGTGATCCTGGACCAGAGCCAAGAGACCGAGAAGTACTCGTCCGGGGACTTCCTGGTACACGCCAGCATCCTCACGCTGGTCGACGGCCGGCACGCGATCGCCCACAACAAGGTGATGATCCTGGACGGCAACACCGTGATCACCGGCTCCTTCAACTTCACCAAGGCGGCGGAGGAGAGCAACGCCGAGAATCTCCTGGTGATCCGCGATTCGGCGATCGCCGAGGAGTACGCGGCCAATTGGCAGCAGCACGCCCTCCATTCGACGCCCTACGAGCGCAAGCAGCCGGCCGAGAGCCGCGCAAAGTCCCCCGCCACGAAGAAAACCAAAGCCGGGACCCGAAAGGCCAATGACTAATGTCGAAATTCAAATGTCGCAGGAATGAAGAAGCACGAAGCACGAAACAGCGATGACGGCCTTTGTTTCGTGCTTCGTTCTTCGTCTTTTCTTCGTCATTCGTGATTCGGTATTCGTCACTTGCTATGCTCCCGCTCTCCGTTCCCGACATGCCGGCCTGCTTGCGGCACCTCTTGGCGCAGGTGCCCGCCGGGCGGGTCACCACGTACGGGGCCCTGGCTGAGGCCCTGGGGAACCCCGTGGCTGCCCGGTGGGTGGGGCACTTCCTGGTGCACCACGAGCACGAGCCGTCTTGCGCCTGCCATCGCGTGGTCCGCGGCACGTGCCCGAGCAAGTCGGCGGGGTGGACGTTTCCTATCTCGACTCGGAAACGGCGGCCGCGGCGTACGCCCTGGTGGAGGTGGAGTCGGGGCGGCCATTCGTCCCACCGCGGGCAGCCGGCGGCCGATCTTCGTTTCGGTCGGCCATCGCATCGGCTTGGGCATGGCCGAGACCGTGGTCCGCCGGTTGCTCTTGGGACGACGCTTGCCGGAGCCCCTGTATTGGGCCGACCGGCTGAGCCGCGCCGCCGGGAGGCAGGGGAAGGATGAATGACCAATGACCAAGGATCAATGACCAAGGATCAAGCCCCAATGGCCAAGGACCAATGACCCAACGTTGGCGATCCCATCCGTCCTTGGTCATCGGGCCTTGGTCACTGGTCATTGAGTCTTGGGGGCCCAGGGCCCCCCAACATCTTCCCCCAAGAGTCGGCCAGACACGACCTATTTATGAAAGCTCACGCTGTGAAATCCTCGACCTTCGCCGCGGCCGCCTTCCCAAGGCCCTTGCCCGCTGGTATCCTGATAGTTTCCAGGGTTTTCGCGGGCTTCTGCCGGACGGGCCTCGCCGAGAAGCGAGGCACCGGGCAGCCGACCGCGGTCCGGTCAATCGGGACATGGCCGCCCTCCCGGTTGCGGCGTATATAGTTCACGAGGTGGCCCTTTGCTGTACTTACTTGGATTTCGGGAGAGATTCACTTCATGGCAGCATCTGTAGACGCGGAAAAATGCTCCGCCTGTGGTGAGTGCGTTTCGGCGTGTCCGCTGGAGGCGATCACCGTCCAGGAGAAGGTCGCCGTCGTGGATGAAGACACCTGCGGCGATTGCGGCGCGTGTGTTGACGTCTGCCCCAACGAGGCGATTTCGGTTTCCTAAAAGGAACGTCCCCTTCCGGCAGGCCCGCGCGAAAAGAGCGGACCTGCCGGCTCAGCGGTCGGAGCGTCCCGCGAGGTGGACGCCCTTTGGTGTGTTGATCTTGCGGTGGGCGCCACCCGGCGGCCCACCGTTTTCTTTTGGCCCCGGCCGCGGCTCCCTCCAGCTTGCCCCGTCGCCGCGGTAGACTAGAGGGTTCAGGGTTCAGCAGATGGGGCCCTGACAACCTGGCACCAACCATCCACCGCCAACGCGGGACCCTTGCGCCTGAACCCCGAATCCTGAATCCTGAACCCCGAACCCTGAACCCTCGAGCTGCGGAGACAATCGCGATGAGCGGTCAAGACCGACACGGGCCTCCGGAGATCGCCTTGGTCGGCGACTTGACGGAGCACCAAAGCGACTTGTGCCAGAAACTCCTGGACGTCGAGCCCGGGGGCCAGTGCACCGTTTACATCGACTCCCTGGGCGGCAGCCCCTACTGCGCCGTCGCCCTGGTGTCGCTGATCTTGCTCCGCGGCTTGCGGGCCACCGGCGTGGTGGCGGGCGAGTGCTCGTCGGCGGCTTTGTGGCCGTTTGCGGCCTGCACGCGGCGCCTGGTCACTCCGTTCAGCGTGTTCTTGTTTCATCCGATGAAGTGGCAGAGCGAGGAGCACGTGGGCCTGGCCGAGGCCGCCGAATGGGCCCGGCATTTCCACGAATTGGAGACCGACATGGACCGTCTGCTGGCCGAGCTGTTCCGGGCGCCGCTGGAGAAGCTTCAGCAGTGGTCGAACCCGGGGCGCTACGTGCTCGGCCGGGAATTGGCCGAGGCCGGCCTGGCGGAGCTGGTGGAGCTAAAACCGCTGCCGTTGCTCCTGACGAAGCGCCGCAAGGGCTCGTGAAACAATAAGGAGCGAGGCGGCGGATGACCCGAAAGTCCACTCGCCGCGATTTTTTGCGTGGCATTCCGGCCGGCGATGCTGCGTCCGATGCCCCCCGCGCGCGTCAGGGTCCTGGGCAAGCCTCCGATCAGCCGCCGGGCGGATCGTACCTGATCGAGGTCTCGCGGGCGGCCATGGCCTGCCGGTTCGAGTTGCTCTTCAACGCGGGCCAGTATCCCAACGACACGGAGGCCGCCGTGGCGGCCCTCGACGTGGTGGAGAAGCTGGAGTCGCAACTGAGCTACTTTCGTCCAACCAGCGAGATCAGTCGGTTGAACCTGCTGGGGGGCGATGGCCCCGTGCCGGTCAGCCAGGAGGTGTTCGACCTGCTCGCGCTGGCCTTAGACCTCAGCCGCCAGACGGGCGGGGCGATCGACGTTACCTCGACCCCTCTATGGGAGGCATGGGGCTTTGCCCGCCGAGGCGGGACAGTCCCCACGGAGGATGAGCTGGCTGCGGCTTTGGAGCATGTCGGGAACCATCTGGTCGAACTCGATCCCGGCCAAAGGACTGTCCACTTCAAGCACCCGGCCGTGCGTTTGAATCTGGGTAGTCTAGGGAAGGGCTATGCCCTCGATTGGGCCGCTGAAGTTCTTCGTTCGGCCGGTGTCGCCGATTTCCTATTCCACGGCGGCCAAAGCAGCGTCCTCGCCCGGGGCTCGGAGTTGAAGCAGGGCGCGGAAGCCCCCCCTTCGGAAGGGTGGACCATCGGCGTGCGTCACCCGCTCAGGCCTGACCAGCGGCTCGGGGAAATCCGACTGCGGAATCGGTCATTGGGTACCTCGGGCGCGACCTTCCAGTACTTTCGCCATAAAGGGCGTCGTTATGGACATATCCTCGACCCCAGAAGCGGCAGGCCCGCCGAGAGGGTATTGACCTCCACGGTAGTCGCCCCTTCGGCCACACTCGCCGATGCCCTTTCGACCGCCTTCTTTGTGATGGGGCCCGAGCAGACCGCGGAGTTCTGTCGCACGCGCCCGGAGATCGCCGCACTGCTGGTCTGTCCCGCTGAGGGCGGGCGCGGCATTCGGGTCCAAACGTTTGGACTGCACGATGAGCTGGTCCTGTTGGAAGGCGGATGAGTCGCATCGGGGGGCCCTTACTACAACACCCCGCTCCCGGGAACTACAATTGCGGTGGGCTTTGGGCCGGTCGAGATGGAGGCAGCAGATGGCGGCATGGACACCAACGGCGGCGCGGGGCACGGTCATCGCAGCGGTCCTGCTGGGAACGATCCTCGGTCAATCCGCCGCCGCTCAGGAGTTGCCTCAGGGCACGCTCTTGGCCGGCGTCCTGCGCCAGCCGTGGATCCGCTTCGAGATCATCTCCGGCCGCGTCGTCCTGAGGGCGATGCGGCCCGTGCAGATACCGCCCCGCTCCGGTCCCGGGACGCGGCGGGAGTTGCTCACGATCCGTGCGACGGGGGGCGATTCCGCGATGGATTACGAATTGACGACCCCCGAAGAACAGATCTCGATCCGTTTTTCCAGTGCCGACCGGGTGGAGATCCGCCGCGTGCCCAAGGGCGATGCCAAGTCTCCGTCGGTGGAGTTCCGCCAGGCCGGCACCGCCCCGGTTTCGTTGAAGATCGGCCCGCCCAACCCTCGCGAGTACCGTGCGGCGAGCCTCTGGCATCTCTTGCTGGCCGAGCCGGCCGAGTGCCGCAAATCGCTCGTTCCGCTCTTGGGTCTGTTGCAGCCGAAGTGGGACCTCGTAAAGACCGGCGACGAGGTCCGCGCGATCCTGCTCCGCACGGCCGACGGCGGACGGCTCCCGGACCAAAAGCGCTGGGCGGAGTGGGTCGCGCAGCTCGGCGACAGCCAGTTCGCCAAGCGCGAAGCGGCCGACCGGCAGTTGCGCGAGGCAGGCCGGGGGGTGGTCGCCTACTTGCAGCAGCTTGACCCGGGCCGCCTCGACGTCGAGCAGCAGTATCGCGTCCACCGAATCATCCAGGCATTGACCGTTGCCAGCGGAGAGGACGCGCCCGAGCAGATCGCCTCGTGGTTGTTCAGCGACCCCGCGGTCTGGCTGGCGATGCTGTCGAGCGAGACGGAGTCCACGCGCAAGACCGCGGCCCGGCAACTCGGGGCGCTCGTGGGCAAGCCGATCGACTTCGACCCGGCCGCCGATGCCCCGACGCGACAGAAGCAGATCGAGGCCCTCCGCCCGCGGATTCCTGGCAAGTGAGCGGCGCCGAGGGTGGCATGCCTTCACGCGGCGGAGCCGCGGGTAGGCATGTCGGGAGGGTGCATGGCGACCCGACGCTGCGCGTCGTGACGCCATGCCACCCAATTCCGTTTAGCCGCCGCGATTGCGCAGCGCGTCCGGTTCTAGCGAAATCGCCCCAGAAACCGCCGGGTAAGGACGGAGAGGAGATAGACCGCCGCGGCCGAGAGCACGATTGCCGACTGCGGGTCGATCCGCGTCCCATAGACGGCCATCCGGGGCAGCGTGGCGAGCGCCGCACAGAGGAGCGTCGAGACGAGGCAGAGCGAGGTCATGCGCGTAACGTGGTGTGCCGCGGTCGCCGCCGGCAGGCTCAACAGCGCGATCACCAGGATCAGCCCGACCACCTGCGCAAGACAGATCACCGTCAGGGCCACCAGACACAGGAGCATGATGTTCGTCCACAGGACGTTGATCCCCTGCAGCTCGGCCTGCTCCTGGTCGAGGCAGATCGCCAGGAGCCGCTTGTGAAAGACGAGCACGGCGGCCAGGATGATTCCGTCCAGAACGAGCATCAGCCAGACGTCGCCCCAGGAGATCAGGGCGATGTTGCCGAACAAGTAGCTCATCAGCTCGGTCTGGTAGCCGGGGGTGAACTTGATGAGCAGAATCCCCATCGCCATGCCGATCGCCCAAAGGGCCCCGATCAGCGTATCGATGCGCTCGGCGGCGCGTTGGTGTACGTAGCCGATGAGCACGGCTCCCGTCAGCGCGGCTACGAGCGCCCCCGCGAAGACCATCGCCCTGTGGAGTGGCTCCCCCGAGCCGACGGGTCCGGGGAGCATCGCCGCCAGAAAGACCGCCGCGCCGATCCCGCCCACCGCCATGTGGGCAATCGCCCCGGAGAGGAACACGATCCGCCGCGTGATCACATACGGACCGACTACGCCGCAGGCCACGCCGGCCAGAAGCCCTGCCACCAGCCCGGAGGCCAGGAGCGGGTTGGACGCCATGGCGCGGAAGAACTCGATCATGGCGACGGCTTCTCCTCGGGCTCGCCGGCACCGCACCCCTGATGGCAGCCGGGGTCCGAAAGCGGACACTCGTCGGCGTGCCGGATGGCGCGGATGTCGCCATGGTACATGGGGGCGACCGCTTCCCAGGAGATCTCCCGGGCCGGGTGGCAGGTGAGGCGGCGGTTGAGGCAGGCCACCCGCTTCAGGTGCGTCGAGACGAACGAGACGTCGTGGCTGACGATCACGATCGGCAGCCGCTCGTTGAGGCGGTGGAGCAGGTCGGTCAGTCCCCGTTCCATGTGCGGATCGACGCCCGCGGTGGGCTCGTCCAACAGAAGCAACTCCGCGTCGGCGGCCAGCGCCCGGGCGATGAGCACGCGCTGGCGCTGGCCGCCGGAGAGCGTGCCGATGCGGCGGTGGGCCATCGGGGCCATCTCGGTCTGATCCAAGGCGGCCATGGCGGCTTCGGTGTGCCGCCGTCCGTAGCGCAGCCCCCACGACGACCGGCCCAGGCGCCCGGTCAAGACCACGTCCAGCACGCTGGCCGGCACGGCCGGGTCCACGTGGGCGTGCTGCGGCACGTAGCCGATCCGGCTTCGGACGGCGACCGGCGGTTTTCCGAAGACGGTCACGCTCCCCCGCTGCGGGACAAGCAGGCCGAGGATGAGCTTCAGCAAGGTCGTCTTCCCGCCGCCGTTGGGCCCGATCACGCCCAGGAACTCCCGCGGCTCGATCAGCAGCGTAACGTCCTCCAGCACGGGCTGGATCGCTCCTTCCGGCGCATAACCGAAGGTCACGTCGCGGAGTTCGACAACGGGGGGGGCTTCAGTCATGGTCACTCCGGCAAGGTGAAGAATGCAGAATGCAAAATGTAAAATGAAAAGTGCAAAATGCAAATTGAGAAGCGCACATTGACAATGTCATGCCAAATCCCTCTTCATTTTACATTTTGCATTTTACATTCCGCCGTCTGCCTTCTGCCCTCTGCAATCTCACCAATATGCCTGCACCACCTTCTCGGCCGTCTGGAGCAGGCCCGCGATGGCGTCCGGGGCCAGGTCGTCGAGCGTCTCGACGCGGGCGCCGACCGCCCGGGCCACGGCCCGGGCCGCTCCGGCGGCAAACTGCGGCTGCACAAAGATGACTTTCGTGTCTTCCTTGCGGGCCAGCTTTTGCAGCTCGGTCAGCTCCTGGTCGGTCGGCTCTTTGCCCTCCGCTTGAATGGCCACCTGGCGCAGTCCATACTCGTCGGCGAAGTAACCCCAGGCCGGGTGAAAGACGAACATGACTTTGCCCCGCAGCGGGGCCAGCATCCTGCGGATCGACTGATCGGTCCGGTCGAGCCGCGCGTCCAACTCCGCCAGGTTCTTCTGATAGTCCTTGGCGTGCTCCGGGTCCATGGTTTCAAGCTGCCCGGCCACGGTCTGCGCCTGGATCTTCAGCAAGCGCGGGGAGAGCCACACGTGCGGGTCGCCGGCGCCGGCCGGCTCATGCGGGGTCGTGCCGGCCGCCTCGCCGTGCGCGTGGCTTTCCATGGGGCGGAGCTTGATCCCGGCCAGAAGGTCCGCCAGCCTGATCTTCGGATTTGCCTGAAGGGCGCCGAGCCAGGGGCCGCTCTCAGAGGGCATCCCGGTGCGGAAGTAAACGGCGGCCTGCACCAGCCGGCTTACTTCGGCGTCGGTGGGCTGATACAACTCTGCACTGTCGCCCGGCTTGACCAGGGCGATGACTTCGACGTGACTGCCGCCGATTTGCTCGACGAGCCACTTGTAAGGAAGGATGCCCACGGCAACCACGAGCTTGCCCGTGGCCTGGGGCGGAGCCTCACGGCCGCAGCCGCTCATCACGGCCGCTGCCAGCAAGAGGAGAATCACAATGGGAGCCCGGCTGCCGATTCGCATTTCCGCAGTGCTCTGAGTCCTCCCAGATTCCGTTGTTATGGGGAACGTTTCGTCTTTCCCGGCGTTTTCGCGGGCGTTTCCGCATCATCCCGCGTTACGCCGTCGTGGGGGCTGATCAACTGCCGCAGCCTCGCCGGGCTGACGTTCTTGTCGATCGTCTCGCAGTGCCCGTCGAAAAAGACCGCCATAAACCCCTTGTCGGGCACCTTGCCGAGGGTGGCAATCGGATCGGCCGGATCGAAGGTCACGTCTTCCGGCTTGGTCCACGGGACGGCCTTATCCGGGCCAGCTTCCACGATCATGATCGTGTTGGACAGGCCGCCACGCACGGAGCTTGCGGAGATCGGCTTCTCTCCGTCCAGTGCCGTTCCGGGCCCGACAAAGAGGACATACGGCGTCGTCCCCTGCTGGCCGCCTGAAACGGACCGGAAGACCTGCGGCACGCCGTCGATGAGCTTCTTGTTGTGCTGGCTGTCCCAGGGCTGCTCGAGGTGGAACTGCTTGTACAATTCCCCCTGGCCCAGCTCCCGGAGGATTTGCACCCGCCAGCTCAAGAGCGGCTTGCCGCTCTTATCGCGGAGGGCGGGCAGGGGAAAACCCTGGTGCGCGTTTTCGTACTGAAGCATGGCCCGGGCGAG
>Ga0315280_10003981_pt1 | contig 22196 bp, 16 predicted proteins | sample YL17G06_40_MG_FD_203697 | JGI IMG/M metagenome (GOLD analysis project Ga0315280, IMG submission 203697) | Sediment microbial communities from Yellowstone Lake, YNP, Wyoming, USA - YL17G06_40 | ecosystem: Environmental > Aquatic > Freshwater > Lake > Sediment | place: USA: Wyoming | collected...
GAGGGCGAAGCCCTGGGGATCGGGCCGGTGTCCCGCGCCCAACAAGGCCCAACGGTCCGTGACCCGGCTTGCTTTTCCGATTCCGGTCTTCCCTGCGGAAAGCCGCGGGTCGAGCCGGGTGAAACCGTGAACAGAGAAGGCACCGGTATTCCCCCCGCGCTCCTTACCTTGCGCTGCCGAGTCCCGCCGGGTATTCCTCTCCCGGATGAACCCCCGTGGCCCATCAGAACGTTGCGACCGACTTCCGCCGCGAGGTGCGTGCGCGTTATGCTGACAGAACCGTCGGCTTCTGGGTTCTTTGACGGATCCAGATAGTCAATGTTGGGAGCGACGGAGATGACCAAGTAGGTGCGACATGCGGTCCGGTGTAAAGGTCAAAGACATCGTGCCAGGCACAGGGGACGAAGCCACCCGCGGCAAGACTGTTGCAGCCAATGTGCGTCTGTTCCTGAACCGTGGAACCGAACTGACGGCCGCCCTTACAGGCGGCCCAAGAATGGTTATCGATCTTGCTCATCGCGAGTGGATTCCCGGTCTGCGCTACGGGATTGAGGGGATGCGTGTTGGTGGACAGCGGGAATTGATCATCAGCCCTCATTTGGCCTACGGTGCACACGGTGTACCCGGCCACGTTCCGCCGAACGCAATCATCCGTAGTCAGGTCGAACTCTTCGACGTTCGGGAGCCGAGTGTCCGGAAGCCGGAAGACTATCCCCCCGGCAAACATCTTTTCGTTTTCCACCCAGCAGAAGCAGCTCGCAATCAACCACGTTGGCAGTTCGGTCTTGAGGAAGATGGACGGTGTGGAGTCACGATCACGCGTCCCATTCCCGGGATGCCATGGCGTCACACACGCCACTCCCACTGCGAGGCCAACTTGGATGCTGAGGCAACGCGGTCACTGTTCGATAACGCCTTCGAATTGCCGAACGCTTTTTCGAAGGATTGCTACCGTCACGAGGAACTCTGGGCAGACATGACAGAGCGGGGCAACGCTATCACCAGAGACAAAGCAAGCAACACCCTCTGCCTCACGATCGGCGTGATGGCGCGTGGACAGTGGCTCTGCTACTTATCCTTGGCAGAGACAAGTCAAGCCATGCTCGAACTGCCTCTTATGAGGGTCATCAATGGCTTGATCGACAACGAAGACAGGGAGGCTCCTAACGAGCCGGCTGGAGGCGACGCTTAACACCGCGCCTCAGCCCCGGCGGTTAGACACCCTTGACGCGTTCAGACAGTTCGCTTTTGTTGACCACTTCACGAAAGGAGCGTTTCCCATGGCCACGTACATTCTCTTAAGCAACCTGACCGACGAGGGAGCAACCACGGTCACGAACAACCCGGGGCGGATCAAGGAGGTGAATAAGGAGTTGGAGGCGCTGGGGGTGAAGGTCCTGGCCCAATACGCCGTGCTGGGGCCCTACGATTTCGTCAACATCGTCGAGGCCCCCGACAACCGAACCATCGCCCGCGTCTCCGCCGAGCTGGCCTCGCGCGGCAGCGTCAGGATCCTCACCATGGCCACCATCCCCATCGACGAGTTCATCGCCAGTTTCAAGTAAAGCTCACCAGCCAACCCCGGATCGCCGCATCGGCCCGCAGCAAGATCGGGAGACCTTGCCAAAGCGAGGACTCGCCTCGTTTGCAGTCGCCCGCCCTCTTCTGCCGGCTTCCGGAATCCGATAGAATCACCGGGAATTCGTTACGCTGATACGCACAAGACGGAGCAATGATGAACACCGGCAAACTCGTGCGTCTGAATCGCCTTTTCTCGCACCCCAGCGGGCGGCTCTGCTCGGTGGCGGTCGATCATTTTATTGGGTATGGGGAGGGCCTGCCCGACGGGTTGCGGCAAATGAAGGCCACCCTGGCGGCGATCGTGGCCGGCGGGCCCGACGCCGTGACCATGCACAAAGGCATCGCCGCCTCGGCCTGGCAGCCATACGCAGGCCGCATCCCCATGATTCTCCAGGGCATCGCCGGGCGCCCGGATGACGCCGTGTGCGAGCTCGTGGCCACGCCCGAGGACGCCGTGCGCCTGGGGGCCGACGCCTTTGCGGTGACCGCCTTTGTGCGCGGGCCGACCGAGGGGCCTCGCTTGCGCACGGCGGCCGACTGCGTGCGCGAGGCCGCGCGGTTCGAGATGCCGGTGGTCTGTCACGTCTATCCTCGCGACAAGGACAAGAAGATCAGCTTCGCCCCGGAGGACATCGCCTGGGCGGTCCGCTGCGCGTGGGAAATCGGGGCCGACGTGATCAAGGTCCCCTACTGCGGCGACGTGAAGGCTTATGCCCAGATCGTGGCCGAGTGCTCGGTCCCGGTGGTCGCCGCGGGCGGCCCCAAGGCCGGCACGCTGCCGGCCGCCCTCACGATGATCGAAGAGGTGGTCCAGAGCGGGGCCCGCGGGGCCACCATCGGCCGCAACATTTGGGGCTTTGCGCAGATCACCGCCGCCGTGCGGGCCTTCAAAGCCGTGATCCACGACGGCCGCTCCGCCGACGAAGCCGCACGGATCGCGGGAATCGCCTAACGCTGGTGCCATGCCCACGCTTGTCGTGGGCATGTTCCAACGCCGCATGGCGACGCAAGCGTCGCCATGGCACCCGGCTGATAGCTGACTGCTGAAAGCTGATAGCCGACACCCTTCAGTCCGACGCCGCCGAGAGATAAACCATGCCAACCATCACTCCCCGCCAGCGAGTCTATCAGGCGATTCGCCACGAGCAGCCGGACCGCGCCCCGTGGCATCTGGGCTTCACGGTGCCGGCCCGGCAGAAGCTCGAAGCGTACTACGGCACCACCGACCTGGACGACGCTCTGGGCAATCACCTGGCCAAGTATCGCACGCGGCTGCCGGACGAGCCGATCGAAGGCCGCCCCGGCTTCTGGCGCGGCGAGTTCGGCGTGGTTTTTAACCGCACCGTCGACAAGGACATCGGCATCGTCGAGCGGCATCCGCTCCAGCGGCGAACCCTCGACCTGGTTGCCTTCCCCGACCCGCACGACCCGCGCCGCTACGCTGGCGTGCCGGCCTTCCTCGAGGCCCACCGCGACCGCTTCCGATACCTCAGCCTGGGGTTTTCGCTGTTCGAGCGGGCATGGATCCTGCGGGGCATGAACGAGATCCTGATCGATATGCTGGAGGCCCCCGAGTTCGTTGACGAGCTGTTGGACGCCATTCTGGAGTTCGACCTGGCGATGCTGGGGCATTTCCTCCAGTACGACTTCGACGCCGTTCTGTTTGGCGACGACTGGGGGCAGCAGCGGGGGCTCCTCTTCGGGGCCCGATTGTGGCGCCGCTTCATCAAGCCGCGGATCGCCCAGCTCTATGGGGCGGTCAAGCGGGCCGGCAAGGTGGTGATGATCCACTCCTGCGGCAAGGTGCAGGAGCTGTTCCCCGACCTGATCGAGGTCGGCCTGGACGTCTTCAATCCCTTCCAGCCCGAAGTGATGGACCCCTACGAGATGAAGCGGCAGTTCGGCGATCGGCTCTCGTTTTTCGGGGGGATGAGCATCCAGAAGTTGCTGCCGTTCGGCACGCCGCAGCAGGTCCGCGACGAGGCCCGGCGCTTGTCCCGAGAGGTCGGGCGCGGCGGCGGTCTGATCCTTGCCCCCAGCCACGACATGCCCGGCGACATCCCCGCGGAGAACGTCGCCGCGCTGGTGGAAACCGTGCAGAATCAATGACGCAAAAAAGGGGGGGCTCGCAAAGGCGCCGACTATCTCCTCACTTCTATCTTCTTCCTTCGCGTCTTGACGCCAATCCTTTAGGAGAGAGCATCCGGGGTCGCTTGGGTCGGGTCTACGACGCGGCGATCTCGGCCTCAACCTGGACCTCCACCACCACCGGCCTGGCGGCCATCTTGAAGAAGTGGGCCTTGAAGTACCAATAGCCACACGTTTCTGCACCGTGGCCAGAGCGCCGAATGGCCGTACCCTAGCTGACAGGTGTTGTAGCAGATGTTCCACCGATAGCCGACTCGGCAGGTCGGCGCTTCAGGGCGGCGTCTTCGTCGATCCCACCACCGATGCGCCTTACCTGTTCCACGTGGCCCTGGTCTCCGTGGTGCGGCGGCCTGACCCCGAGATTGTCCGGCTGGCGCATGAGGAAGTCGTCGAATACCGGCTCGTGGGGCTGAAGCAGTTCGACGGGCACCGCATCACGCCATGCCCGGTCGAGCACCTACTGCTACTCCGCCGTGGCCAGGGTCTGCCACCCGTCGCCCAGCGACTGGCCGTGGCTGCACGCGACTACAGCGCGTTGGCTCAGGCGTTTCTGTTGGAGCGGGTCGCCCGTCGCATGGCGGCCGAACTTCGTCAGCAACTCCTGGATGGGAAAAAGGGGACAGGTCCAATCTGCCGGGACGGCCCGGAAGGTGCTGCGCACAAATTGGACCTGTCCCCTTTTTCTTTGGCCGCGCGAGAGGAATTTTTGATCCGCGGCTTCGACTACCGGGAAGCAGAGTTGGCCGCCGCCCGCCAGAAACAGGCGCAGCGGGCCCGCGAGGGCAAGGTAGGCGCACAGAAGGAACTGGACCACATCAAGACCCAACAGCGGCAACTGGCCCAGCGTCGCCGTGATGAATTGCTGGTCCTCCGGCGCGAGCCCGAACTGGTGGCCCCCGGCCGCGTGACGTTCATAGCCCCTGCCCTGAGGGCCAGTGCCCGATGCAGTTGGTGCCGCTGCGAGAAGACGGCGCACCCGACATCGACAAGCTCAACTCAGAGTGCGCCGCGGACTACCTGACCGACCTACGCAACCCGCGCTGGGTGGCCAAACCTACCGTGGCGTATCTCTGGGCGCGGACGGTGAAGTGCAAGAACTGCCGGGCAGTGGTGCCCCTGCTCAAGACCCGTTGGCTGTGCAAGAAGGACCGGAAGCGGGTACTGTTGAGAATGGAGCCCAACGACGAGCGGACGGGCGTGGCCTTCGGTGTGCAGAAAGACGTGCCCGTCCAGGGAGGGAATGCGGCCCAGCGGCGGGAGCACGACAAGAGAATTGGCCAAGGCACGATGTCGCGGGCCGGTGCCCGGTGCCCCTGCTGTCCGACGATAGTGACCACGGAAGACATCCGCCTCGAAGGCCAAGCGGGTAAGGTATCTGTCATTCCAATGGCAGTTGTTGTTGATGGTCTGTCGGGCCAGGAATACCGCCTGCCAACGGAGTTAGAGGCAAATCTCGCCGACCAAGAAGATGGAAACCTCCATGCGGTCTACGACCAGATTCCATTGGGACTACCGGGCAAAACGATTCCCGAAGGTGCGAGCCGCGTTGGAGGCGGGTCACTTTTTACTGTTTATACATACGGATTCACTGCCTGGGGCCAGCTTTTTCGTCCGAGGCAACTTTTGTCATTGGGAACCATAGTGCATCACTCGCGCGACGCGAGGGACGCCATGAACGTCGAAGACTATCCCGATAGTTGGACGGAAGCCGTCTGTGCTGCGTTGTCCGTTGGCTTAGACAAGCTAGCCGACAGGTCTTCTGCGTTCTGCCGCTGGGATGCCGGATACACGAAGGTGAGCAGCACTTTTGCGAGATTCGCGCTGCCCATTCGCTGGGACTTCTGCGAAGCCAATCCCTTGTCGGACACCACAGAAAACTACGGCTCGTGTGTCTCTTGGGTGGTCGAAGTCATCCAGCACGCGATGAGAGCCTCCTGTCAGCCCGCCGATGCACGGGCAATTTGCACCTCGGCGATCAAAGGGCCATGCGATGGCGATTTCGATTTGTGCATAACCGACCCACCGTACTACGACGCGATCCCGTACTCGGATCTGATGGATTTCCTCTATGTTTGGCTTCGTCGTAGTCTGCACGGGCTGACGCCGGAGATTGACCGCGTATTCTGCGGCGAGTTATCGCCGAAGTGGGACCACGAACACAACGATGGCAAACTGATCGACGACGCAAGCCGCTATGATGGGGACAATCGGAAATCCAAGGCGGCATACGAAGAGGGGATGGCCAGGGCATTCTTCCAATGCCATCACGTATTGCGGCAAAGCGGTCGCCTTGTGGTGGTCTTTGCCCACAAGAACCCGGAAGCTTGGGAGAGCCTGGTTTCGGCGATTATCAGGGCTGGGTTTGTCGTTGATGGTAGTTGGCCGATTCAAACAGAAATGAGCAACCGCTCTCGGGCACATAGTTCTGCGGCCCTGGCCTCCTCCGTTTGGCTCGTCTGCAAGAAACGCCCTGAGACGGCCCGCCCTGGTTGGGACAATCGTATGGCCCGCTCCCGGAGGGAGAGGGCGACTATGGCCGACCGACTTGACGACGTGACGGCGTACTACTTGCTGCACCGCCACGACTTCGGCCTTGCCCATGTGCCGGCGGGCGGGTGCATCCTCTACGCCGTCTCGTGTGGCCTGTCGGATAGCGAACTGGCCGACGCATGGGACATCCTTTCCCGCACCGGCGGCAGGGAAGAAGATGACGCGGAGACGGGAGGACGCGGAGACGCGGAGATAGCGGATGAAGGGGAGGATACTGAAGAAGAGGAAGGCTCGGGCAGCAAGGTGAAGCTGAAGACTTGGGCCCAGCGCAACCGCAAGAGCATGGGCTACGAGGCCCCCGGCGGACGGCCCGTTCCGCTCATCGACCGGCTGCACCGGCTGATGCACCTCTGGCGGGTCGGGGACGCGGCCAAGGTGGACGAGTACCTCGACAACTACGGCCTGCGCCGCCACGAGTTGTTCCGGCGACTCCTGCAATCGCTTATCGAGTTGTCGCCCGCCGGCAGCGACGAGCGGGCCACCCTGGAGAGCATCAGCAACCATATCGGGGCCAAGGGAGCGAAGCCTCGTGAAACCAGACGGCTGCCAGGCATCGCGACCGACGCCGAAAGCGAGGACCAGTGACGGCAGAACCAGCAGGCATCGAAACGCTAGGTTACCTGCCGGGTAGAGAGACCATACGACAGAAGATTTTGAAGAGCCTGTGTGTCGTCGCGACACGTTCGGCAGCGAAAGGGGAGCACGAATGACCAAACTAGCGTGGAAACCGTGGCACCAGGTGGTGCAACTGCGAGACGACCTGCCGACGGGCGACCTGTCGCTCAACCAGTTCGCGGCGGACCTCTATGAAGTGATGATGCAGCGGGGCGAGCGGCTGATCTACGAGAACCCGGCCGAGTTCTTCGCCTTGACCTATCCGACCTACAATCTACGGCAGTTTGCCCGGGAAGTGGTTCTGCGGCTGGCCGGACAAAACGACAAAGCGGTACGGCAGTTGGCGGCAACCTACGGCGGCGGCAAGACGCACACCTTGATAACCCTGTTCCACCTGGTCAACGACCCGGAGCACCTGCCCGAGCTTCCGACCGTCCACGAATTCGTCACCGAGATCGGCATGACGCCGCCGAAGGCCAGGATCGCTGCCCTCTGCGCCGACAAGCTCGACGTGGAAAAGGGCATGGAGGTCCGCGGGCCCTTGCGGGGAGACCCGCTGGCTCAAGCAGCCGTGGAGCGTGATGGCGTACCAGATGGCCGGGGACGAGGGCATGAAACTCCTATCAGCCTCGGGCAATGCGGAGCAACGGGAAAGCGCCCCGGCCGAAAACCTGTTGCAACCGCTCTTGGCCCTGCCCGCGAGGGACGGATTGGCCACGCTCGTGCTGATCGACGAGTTGTTGATGTTTGCTACGGAGAAGATCGCCCTCTCGCCGGAGTGGCGACACCGGCTGGTCAATTTCTGCCAGTACCTCACCCAGGCGGCGAGCAAAGTGGACCGCTGTTGCGTCGCGGCCTCGCTGTTGGCCAGTGATCCCCGGAAGACCGACCGGCTAGGCAAGGAAGTCCAGGGCGAACTGTACGACGTCTTCCAGCGGCAGCGGGAGGAGATCGTCGAACCGGTCGTGAAGCAGGACGTGGCCGAGGTGTTGCGCCGCCGGTTCTTCAAGCCCGACTCGATCCGGGACGTGAGCGCGTTCCGCCCGCGCGTCGTCGAGGCGCTCAAGGGAATCACGGTTGTGGACCCGCAAACCCAGAAGGAAGGCGTGGCGGCGGAGGAACGATACCTTGCCAGCTATCCATTCCATCCCGACTTGACTGAGGTTCCGTACGTCAAGTGGACCGGCTTGGAGCGTTTTCAACGGACTCGTGGAGTGCTGCGGACCTTTGCGCTGGCGCTGCGGGAGGCCGAGAAATGGGACCAGTCGCCGCTGATCGGCGCTGGCGCTTTCCTGGCCGCTCCAGGCGAAAACGGCCTTTCCGAGGCGGCCCGCGAACTTGTCACCGTGGCCGAGACCGAGGAGTACGAGGGCCGCAGGCAGTCGCGGGCGGGCATCATCGAGGGGGAGTTGGGGCGTGCCCGGCAAATCCAGACGGACTCCGTGGGGCTGAAATTTCGGGAGATGGAGCAGGCGGTTTTTGCGACGTTTCTCCATTCGCAGCCCATCGGACAAAGTGCCCAGACGCCGGAACTGATGGTGCTGCTGGGGGCGACCCGGCCCGACAAGATCGAGTTGGAGAAGGGCCTCAAGCAATGGGCCGCTTGCAGCCACTGGCTCGACGACAGGTTCTCCAGCACGACCGGCGACCCAAGGTCCACAGCTTGGCGATTGGGCAATCGGCCTAATCTGACGCAGATGCACGACGAGGCGGTCCGCAACGTGCAGAAGCTGGCCGACGCCCGATTGATCGACGAGATCCAGAAGGCCAAGCTGCTGACCTCCGGGGCGGCGCCGGCCGGGGTTCGCGTCCACCTGTTGCCCGATAAGCCCAACGACGTGCAAGACGACGGCGATTTCCATTATGTGGTCTTAGGCCCGAAAGCGGCTTCGGCTTCTGGTAAACCCAGTGCGGAGGCCAAGCGGTTGCTGGATGAGACGACGGGGCCCGAGAAACCTCGCGTCTTCCGTAATGCCGTGGTGATCGCCACGCCGTCGCGCGAAGGGCTGCAAATGGCGCGGAGCCGCGTACTCGACTACCTGGCGTGGGAGGAAGTCCATTCCGAGTTAAAGAAGCAGGAGGCCGAGATCGAGGGCGGGCGCATGGCCAGCCTGCGCATCAGTCTCGACAAAGCCAAGAAGCTCATGCCGAATGCCATCCGGCAGGCGTATTGCATCGTGGTCACCGTGGGCAACGACAATGAGGTCCAGGCGTTCAAGATCAGCGTGCCGGAGACGGACGATCCGCTGTTCAGCCTCATCAAGGCCGGGCGGGAAGCCGTCGAAGCTGCGATCGAGACGGCTGTTCGCAGTGGAAAGCTCTGGTTGCTGTCCCGTCCCGCCAGCATCCTTGGGGAGGAAATCCCCACGGGGGTTCTCAACGACGCGGCCGCGCTGCGCAAACGCCCGCTGGCGATCTCGGCCACGGAGATTCTCTCGGAGACGTTGCCCGATGCCTGGGAGGGACAGTCGGCCACGGCGCTCTCGACCGCAACGGCTTTGCACCGGCAGCAGGGCGTGAACCTGCCGTGGACCGTAGTGCGCGACGCCATCGACGGCGCGCTCCGGGCCAGCTTCATCGAGTTGGATGCGGATTCCGGGTCGTGGCCTTGCGAACTTGCCGGTGCCCAAAACGTCAAGCTGAAGGCGCCGTCAGGCGGTCCGCCCAAACCGAAGCCCAAGCCCGTGGTCCGGCCCGGAGTGTTCGCCGCTGAGGCCGAGTTGGAACCGAACCAGATTCAGGACCTCGGAGACTTGATCCCCGAGTTGCTCAAGCTCAAGGCCAAGGTCAACGTGAACATGAGGTTCCGCGTGCGGCTTGAGGCGGGCAACGAGGCCCAGCCGCCCGAGCAGGCCGTGATCGACCGGATCAACAAGCTGCTCGAAGGGGTGCAGGAGGGATTTGAGTTGAGGAAGTAGCATGATTGATTACCGCCCCCAAAACGGATCTTGGAGGATTTCCCGGGTCTTAGTGCCTTCGCGCTGTCAGCGCGTTTTCCAGGTGCGCGGCGTGGAATCGGAAACCGGTCGCCAGCAGTCGCCGCGGGAGCACACGGGCGCTGGATAGGAGGAGCGCGTCGGCCATCTCGCCCAGGGCGAGCCGGAGCATGAACGCCGGCGCGGGAAAAAGCGTTGGCCGGTGCAGCGCGCGGCCCAGGGCCTTGGTGAACTGGCGGTTGGTGACCGGGTTCGGCGCGACGAGATTGACCGGGCCGGAGAGCGTTTCGGTGGCAATCGCGTGGCAGATCGCTTCCACCGCGTCAGCCAGCGCGATCCAGCTCATGTACTGCCGGCCGCTCCCCAGTCGCCCGCCGAGTCCGAAGCGGAAGAGCGGCAGCATCCGGGCCAGCGCCCCGCCGTGCCGGGCCACGACCACGCCCAGCCGAACGCAGACGACGCGAATCCCGGCCGCAGCCGACGGCTCGGTGGCCGCTTCCCACGCGCGGCATACCTCGGCCAGGAATCCTGAGCCGGGGGGGCTGGTCTCGTGGAGCTCCTCGTCGCCGCGGTCGCCGTAATAGCCGACGGCCGAGGCCGAAACGAGGACCTTGGGCCGCCGCGCGGTCTCCGCCAGCGCGCCGCACAAGAGCCGAGTCCCTTGCACGCGGCTATCGCGGATGCGGGCCTTCTTTTCGGCGGTCCAACGCCCCTGGGCGATGTTCTCGCCGGCCAGATGGACCACGGCGTCGAAGCCTTCGAGCGCCCGCGGACTCAACTGCCCGGCCGATGGGTCCCAGAAGATTTCAGATTCCCGGGAGATCTCAGATGTGTCAGACTTGGGCTCCGAGCGGACGAGCCGCACGACCTGGTGCGGGCCGGAAAGAAGACCATCCGGGGCGACACGCCCCGGCTCCGAGCCGTCTGCGGCACGCCGCGGCTGAACCCCAGTCTCGCTCAAACGTTCGGCCAGTGCGGACCCAACGAGCCCGCTTGCCCCGCTGATGAGGACTCTCATCGCCGCGTGTGGTTCTCGTAGAATTCGAGCATGAAGTCGCGGAGGGTTTTGACGCCTTCCTCGGGCATGGCGTTGTAGATCGAGGCCCGGCAGCCGCCCACGGAGCGGTGGCCCTTCAGCTCGACCAGCCCCCGCTCCTTGGCCCCCTTAAGGAATTGCTCCTCCAGCGTGGCATCGGGCAGGCGGAAGGTCACGTTCATGATCGAGCGGCTTGCCGGTTCCGCGTGGCCGTCGTAGAAGCCGCCGCCGCAGTCGATCACGTCGTAGAGCATGGCGGCCTTGCGGTGGTTGATCTCGTGCATCTTGGCCAGGCCGCCGATCGTGTTGAGGAGCCAATCGGTGACCAGCTTGACCATGTAGACCGCGAAGCACGGCGGCGTGTTCAAGAGCGACTTGCCGTCGGCCAGGACCTTGTAGTTGACCATCGACGGCAGGTCCTTGGGCGAGCGCTCGACCAGGTCGTCGCGGATGATGACGATCGTCACTCCGGCCGGCCCGGCGTTCTTTTGGGCGCACGCGTAGAGAATGCCATATTTCTCCACCGGCACCGGCCGGCAAAGGAAATCGCTCGACGAGTCGCAGGCCAGCGGCACGCCGCCCACCTCCGGCTCCGCCGGAAACTGGATGCCCTGGATCGTCTCGTTGGAGGTGATATGGACGTAAGCGGCGCTCGGATCGAGGGCAAGGTCCTGTTTGCCGGGCATGCGCTTGAACTGGCAGGACTTACCGTCCCAGGCGGCGCGGACCGGGCCTTGGGTGGCGGCCTCTTCCATGGCCTTCTTGCCCCAGGAGCCGCTCACCACGTAATCCGCCGACTTGCCGCTGCCGCGGAGGAAGTTCATTGCGACCATTCCGAACTGGAGCAACGCACCCCCCTGAAGGAACAGCACGCGATAACCCGGGGGGATGCCCAGCAACGTCCGCAGATTGGCCTCGGCCTGCTCGATGATCGCCGCGAAGGCCTTGGAGCGGTGGCTGATCTCCAGGATCGAGATGCCGACCCCAGGTAGCGCGACCAGATCGCGCTGGGCCTCCTCCAACGCGGGTAGGGGCAGCATCGCCGGGCCGGGTGAGAAGTTGTAGAGTCGTTTTTCCATGGTTTGTCCTTTACCTCGTCTTGCCGAAACGCTCCGCTAATTCTACGTCGCGGACAGTCTACCGCAACCCGCCAGCCCGCATGGCCCCCCGGCAGCGGAGTCCGAAAACTCCCGAAGTCTTCGAGACTTCGGAAGTCTGTCGCTGGCGACTGCGCCGCGATAGGATCTTGCGTCGGGGGGCCGATTGCCTACCACCGGAGGAACCCTCATGACACTGAGCCACAGTCCGCGGTTCGGCTTAGGGTGGACGGCGGGTTTGCTCGCCCTGTTTACTGCCGGGCCCTGTCTCGGGGCCGACGCCCCTCCGACGCCCAGCCAGGTGGACGTCTTCGCCAGCGGCACGCCGGGTGTGGGGCAGGTTGCCAACCTGCCTCACGTCATGCACCGAGACGTCTTCGCCAGCGGCACGCAGGGGTACCATACGTACCGTATCCCGGCGATCGTCCTCAGCAACCAGGGGACGCTCCTGGCCTTTTGCGAGGGACGCAAGACAAGCGCATCGGATGCGGGCGACATCGACCTCGTGCTTCGGCGAAGCATGGACGGCGGAAAGAACTGGGCTCGAATGCAGCTCGTTTACGAAGAGGGCGGCACCGCAAAGATCACCATCGGGAATCCCTGCCCCGTCGTCGATCGGCAGACCGGAACGATCTGGCTGCCGTTCTGCCGCAACAACGACCGCGTCTTCATCACCAAGAGCACCGACGACGGCCAAACCTGGGCCCCGCCGGTGGAAATCACCAAGGACGTCAAAAAGCCCGACTGGGAGTGGTACGCCACCGGTCCCGGCCACGGCATCCAACTCTCGACCGGCAGGCTCTTGATCCCCTGCGACCACCGGCTGCGCGGCAAAAGCGGCGGGGAGAAGGTCGCCGGCCATTCTCACGTTTTCTATAGCGACGACCGCGGCGAAACTTGGAAGTTGGGCGGGGTGACCGAGAGCGGCATGAACGAGTGCCAGGCGGTCGAGCTGGCCGACGGCTCGATCCTGCTGAGCATGAGGCAATACCTTGGCCCGAAGCAGCGGGCTTTCGCCACGAGCCGCGACGGCGGGCTCTCGTGGTCGAAGCCCGCGTTGCACCCCCACGTGTACTGCCCGGTCTGCCAGTCGAGCATTCAGCGGCTGTCGCTCGCGCCTTCGGGCAAGAACCGTATCGTTTACTCCGGCCCAGGCGGGCCCGGCCGCACGAGCATGACGATCCGGCTGAGCGACGACGAGGGCCGGGCCGGGCACCATCCGGAGGATGGTCGCGCAGGATGGTCGTGGCCGGTTGCCAGGGTGCTCCAGTCCGGCCCGGCGGCCTACTCCGATCTGGTGGTTCTGCCGGACGGCTCGATCGGCTGCCTCTACGAGCGGGGCGAGAAACGGGCGTATGAGAAGATCACCTTTGCCCGGTTCACGGTGGGCTGGCTGGAGAGCGATTAGCTTTGACTTCGGCCTTGTCCTGGCGTCTTACATGTTGACGCCTCGGCCACAACGGGCGGTACCCCCCAGTGAAGGCATTGCTGGAAGAACACGTTCCGCGGGTGTACCGCTTCGCGCTACGCCTGACCGCAAATCCCGAGGATGCGGAGGACCTCGCTCAGGAGACGTTCCTTCGGGCATGGCGTCATCGCAGGGGGATTCGCGAGCCCGGCGCGGTGCGGGTGTGGCTGTTTACGATCGCCGCGAACCTTTGGCGCGATCGGCTCCGCCGGCGCAAGCGACGGCCGCTGGTCCTCGACGCCCTTGCCGACGATCAGCAGGCCCCGGCGATGCCGCCGGACCGCGAGGCGATCGCCCGCGAGGATCACGACCGGGTCGTGGAGGCCATGGACTCGCTTCCGCCCCGGCAGCGGGAAGTATTGTACCTTCATGTATGGGAGCAGCTTTCGGTGGGGGAGATCGCTCGGGTGCTCGGCATCAGCGCGGATGCGGTCAAGGCGAGCCTCTCGCTGGCCCGCCGCCGGATGCGCGAGCGGTTCCATGCGGCAACCGGCGAGGCGAAATGGGGACTGGCTCCGAGCCGGAAAGGGCCGACGGACTGAACCATGGGTCGCCGCGAGGTGCCTGTCCCCATTTTGCCGGACGACGGGGTTTCCGATGAACAAGCCCGAATGTGACCAACTCGACGAGTACCTGCTCGGTTGGCTCTCGGCGCAACAGACCGCGGCCTTCGAGAACCACTTGGCCGGCTGCGCCGAGTGCCGCAGACAGCGGGACGCACAACAGCGCATCGACCTGGCGGTCGAGAAGGCGCGGACCCGAAGCGAGCCCGTCCCTCCGTTGCTCGCGGATCGGATCCGCCGGCGCGTTCGGGCGGCAAGAACCTGGCGGGCCGTGCGCATCGCTTGCGCCTTGGCTGCTGCCGCGCTCTTGATGGTCTTGCCGGGGCGATCGTGGTTTGCGGGCCTTGGCTCCGGATTGCAGCGGGAGCCGGCGATGGTCGCGCAAAGCGAGCCGCCCCCCGCGGCGGTCTTGGCGGCAGTCCCACAGCCGCGCGTCCGGCTCGTCGATCCATCCTCCGCGATTCTGGTTCCCATGCAGAGCAAGAACCCCGACGTGACCATTGTCTGGGTTTACCCGACCTGGAAGCCCGGCGACGCGGCCGGCGGGAGCGTAGATCATTAGTTGCCCTTGCGGAAACCGTAGGGTGGGACAAGCGCAGCGCAGTCCCACCGACAGACCGTGTGAATCCTGGTGGGACTGCGCTGCGCTTGTCCCACCCTACGTCTCTCGAAGGAGAATCGGCATGTCTAGAATCTGGATTGGTCTTACGTTGGTGCTGACGACTGCCGCCGGCGCGGTTTGCGCACAGCAACCGGGCGCCCCGGCGGCGGCGCGACCAGAAGCGCCGTCGGGAGGCGCCGGGAGTCCTTTTGGGACAGCGGCCAAGCCGGCCCCATTGCCGCGCGGGCCAGCGGCGTCCGAATCGGAGGCGCTGGTGGTGCTCAAGGGCGGCACGCCGGAGCACGTTCGGGTGATCTGCCGTCTCAACGGACCCGTGACGAACATGGCCAATACGATCAATCGGTTGTTCCGAGGCGAAGGTCAATTGCTGCACTCAGGAGGGCAGGCCGCAAAAGGCGCGGCGCCGCGAAGTGTGGTGCTCGTGCCCGATCCGATCGGCAATCGCCTCGTGATCGCGGGTCCCCCCGACGCGGTCCGTGAGGTTCAACAACTGGTCGAAGAACTGGATCAACCGGCGGGGATGGTCGTGCTGGAGATGGTGATCGGCGAGGCGCCGGTCAGCCAGGAGAAACCGGCTGCCGGGAGCCGCAAGTCCGAGCGGAAGCCGCCGGCAGCGGCCCCGGCCGCGCAGCTCCGCGTCGTGGAGAAGCCGCCGCAGATGGAAACGATCGGCCGCGTCCGATTGACCACCATGGACAACCAGACGGCCTATATCCAGATCGGGACGCGTGTCCCTGGTATCCCGGGCGCTCCCGCCCCACCTCCCCCCCGTCAGCCAAGCCAGGTCTCTGGAACCGGCGAGACGCCGGTCCTACTTGAAAACGTGGGGCTCACGCTCGGTGTCACCCCACGCATCATTCCCGGCGCAGTCGCGATGGAGATCGATGTCACGCAGTCCCAACTGGGGCCCGAGAGTGAGAGCGTCGCCATCGGGTTTTCGGGGAAGGACATCGTTCGCTCGGCGAAGATCGACACCACGATGGCGCAGACGACCGTCCGCATCCGCGACGGGGAGTCGATGGTCCTGGGAAGCATCGCCCGAGCCGGCAAGCCCGATAAGGAGTTGTTGATCGTCGTCACGCCGCACATCGTCGAGGTGGGAGGAGCCAAACAATGACCACGAAAACGAAGAATCCATTACGGGCGCTGCCGCGCGTAGCCTCCATTGGGCTTGCGTGCGTTGCATGGTTTTGGGCCAGCGCGGCGGCCGCGCAGCCCTCGAAGAGGCCTTCTCCGCCGCCGCCCGCTCCACAGGCGGCCAAGTCTCCTCCGCCGGCCGCGGCTAAGGAAGGCCAGCCGGAGCCGGTGATCAAGGTTTTTCGACTCCAACACGCCAAGGCCGAGGACATCGTGAGGCTGCTTTCCGGCATCTTGGACACCCAGAAAGCCCGGATCACGGCGGACGCGCGGACGAATTCCCTGCTGTTTCAAGGCACTTACCAGACTGGGGCGATCGTCGAGGCGATCCTGATGAAGTTCGATGCGGCGGAAACCCAACCGGATCGCGCAATGCACGTTTTTGAGCTCAAGTACGCCGACGCCCAAGAGGTGGCCAAAGTGCTCACGGGCACAGCGGACGCCAAGAACGCACGGTGGAGCGTCGATGGCCGGAGGAACTGCGTCGTGCTCTATGGCACGCAGGAGGCCGCCGATCTCGCCGAGAAGCTGATTTCGGAGTTGGATCGGCCCGCCGTCCCCAGAGAACCCGAAGCGGAAACACGCGTCTACCAGCTCAAGTACGCAGACCCCTCCACGGTTCTCGCGGTCCTCCAAACGATGCTCGTGGGGCGCGCTGGAGTACGGGTGGCTTTGGACTCGAAGACCAATTCCGTGGTAATGGCGGCTCCACCGGAGCAGTTGAAGACTGCCGCGGAGTTGATCAAGCTGCTCGACGTTCCGAAGGCGGGCGGGAGGGGTGTTGCGCGGCCGGCCGCGGGCCAGTTCCGGATCGTCTGGCTGGCCAGCGGGCTCTCGTCGAAGGACACCCCGGCACCGGCCGACGATCTGAAGCAGGTGGTGGAGCAGCTTGCGAACCTCGGCATCAAGGACGTCCGCCAGGTCGGACAAATGGTCGTCAATACCTTGGCCGAGGGGCAGTTTCAAGTGAGGTGTTCGCCGCTGTTCGACGGTGCGCCGGCGGAGTTGACCGTCGAGGGGAAACTCGATGCCAAGGCGGAGCCTATCCAGTTGGACCTGCGGATCGCCGCCAAGCAGCGCAGACCGATTACCGTGGGCTTGGCGGCTTCCACAAATCCGGAGGCGCGGCTGGAAGGCGGTGCCGTCGACCTGGTCAATCTGGACACGAAGATTTCCCCGCGCTTCGACGGCTCCTACGTCGTCCTGGGCGTCGCGCCGGTCGGAAAGGTCACCTCGATCTTCGTGGTGCAAACGACCCAGCGGCCCGAGCGGTAGCGGGTGGCGCGGTGGCGGGTGATGGGTGGCGGGTGGAGGGCAGGAGTGAAAAGTACACAGTGCAAAGTGAAAAGTGCAAAGTGAAGAGCGGCGCTCACTTTACACTCTACACTTCTCACTGGTCACCCTCTCACCCCGTCACCCCCTCATCCGCCTACCCCTGATTGACCACCCCTCCGGGCCGGGCTATACTCGGCATGTTGCGTGTTCCCGGAGAGAAGGTCATGCCGGCTGGGGGAAAAATCGAGGGCAGGTTCGTCCGCACGGTGCGGAGCGATATCCGCCCGGAGGACGTCGGCTTCACGCACTGCCACGAGCACACGTTCATCCTCCCCGGCCCCAGTTGCCAGGTCAATCCGGAGTTGCTTCTCGACAACCTGGAGAAGACCACCGCGGAGCTGGCCGACTATTACGCCGCCGGCGGCCGCTCGGTGGTTGATGCCCAGCCCATCGGCCCGGAGCGCGCCCCGCGCATGCAGCGGCTCGCCTCCGAGCGATCGGGCGTACACATCGTTGCCACCACCGGTTTCCATCGCGCGATCTACTATCCTTCCGGGCACTTTCGCTTCCGCGAGCCGGCCGAGAAGCTCGCCGAGCGGATGATCGCCGAGATTACGACCGGCATGGCGGAGTACTCGGATTCGGGCGCGGTAGGACGGATTTCAAATCCGTCCCACGCAGCGACGCAGACCGACGTCCGCGCCGGCCTGCTCAAAATGGCCAGCGATTACCACCTTATCGACGCCCAAGCCGAGAAGGCAGCCGAGGCCGTGGCCATCGCCCACCTCCAGACCGGGGCGCCCATCCTCACGCACACGGAGTTCGGCACCTGTGCGCTGGAGCAGATCAGGTTGTTCAAGAGATTGGGCGTTGCGGCGTCGGCCTTGCTCCTGAGCCACCTGGACCGCAATCCGGACCCAATTCTCCATGAGGAGATCGCCGACGCGGGGGCGTACTTGATCTACGACGGCATCTCCCGCGTGAAATGTCACCCGGATTCGACGATCGTGGGCCTCATCACCCGACTGACGGAGGCAGGCCATGCGAGGCGGATCCTGCTGGGCATGGACATGGGCCGGCGCAGCATGTGGCGCTCTTACGGCGGCGGCCCGGGGATGACCTATTTGGCCGACACGTTTCTGCGCAAGCTCCGCATGGCCGGGATGGGAAACGAGCAAGTGGCGATGTTCACCGAGTACAATCCGGCCGCGGCACTGTCGTTTCGGAGATGAAGGGTTCGCGACATGGACGACCAACCCTTTCGACTCGACGCTTGTGGCGATCTGACGCCGCTCCGCCGCGCGCTGGAAGACAAGGGCTACACGCAGCCGGCTCTGGCCGAGCTGCTCAACCCCAGCGATGCCAAGAGTCCGCTGGAGGTCGCACTGGACCTCGCCGCGGCCATCCGCCGCACCGCGGCGTCCTCGCCGCTCAACACGCTGGCACGGCTGTTTGTCTTGGCCCAGGCGGTGCCGGAAGAGGCGGCCCGCCAGGCGCTAGCGCCGGCACACGTCGAGCCACTGGTAACGCTCGGCCTGCTCGGACGCGGCGGCAATGGGGTTCTCGCCACGACGGCGGTCCTGCCGTTCGCTGGCGTGTTTCTGGCCCGCGATTTCTGGCCCGTCGTGACCGGGGTCCCCAGCCGGCCGAACTATGTGCCGGGAGTCGGGCCGGCCACGCTCGCCGTGGCCAACCTGACCGTGCGGCGGCCTGTCCAGCGGGCACTGGACCTGGGCACCGGGTCGGGCTTCCATGCGCTCTTGGCGGCGGGGCACGCCGAGCGGGTCATCGCCACCGACATCAGCCCCCGGGCCCTGAACATGGCCGCCCTGAACGCCCGGCTCAACGGCATGGAGAACATCGAACTGCGCCGCGGGAACTTGTACGAGCCCGTCGCGGACTGCCAATTCGACTTGATCCTCTCGAACCCGCCCTTCGTGATTTCTCCACGGGCCGAGTATTGCTACCGCGACAGCGGGCTGCCGGGCGACACGATCAGCGAGCGCGTCATCCGTGGCGCCCCGCGGTTCCTTCACGAGGGCGGCTATTGCACCGTGCTCTTCAACTGGCACCACAAAACCGAGGCCGATTGGCGGGATCGGCCCGCCGCGTGGGTGGCTACAAGCGGCTGCGATGCCTGGGTCCTCTGCTCGGAACACGCCGACCCCGTCGGCTACGCGGCGAATTGGCTGCGGGATGCGGGCTTGGGCAGCGCCCCGCACTACGGGCGTCTCTTGGACGAGTGGCTGGCTTATTTCGACCAATTGGGGATTGGGAGGATCAGCTCCGGGGCGATCATTCTGCGCCGCCACTCCGGAGACAAGAACTGGTTTCGCGCGGAGCGGGCCCCTCCGGGAGGCGGCACCGGATCGTGCGGCGAGCAGATCGAGCGGGTCTTCGCCGCCCAAGACCTGCTGGAGGGCCTGTCCGACGAGCGAGAAGTGCTGCAGAAGTCCTTCGTGCTCGCCGCGGACCACGAGCTCCAGTACTCGATGACGGCGGGCAACGGGAGGTGGGAGGTCCGGGAGGCGGTGCTCAAGCAGACCCAAGGATTTGCATTTGCCGGCGAGGTGGATCGGCTCCTAAGCACAATTCTCGTCCGCTGCGATGGCCGGCGCCCCCTGGGCGACGTGGTCTCGCAGGTGGCCGCCGAGTTCCACGTGGCCCCCGAGCAAGCCGCCCGCGCCGCCACCGCCGTGATTCGCAAGCTGCTGGAGTCCGGTTTTCTGACGGTGGGCGAGGAGGTGCGATAGGAAACCGAAAGGCGAGGCGAAACAACGGGAGGGCGAGGCCACGTGGGGCCTTGTTCGGCGCGGATTGCCTGATCTCGCCGAAAACGTGGTGGCGCGTCTTTGGTGCTCAGGAAATCACGAGGTTGGCGGTTGACAATCGCCTCCAGACTTGTCAAGATCAACCAGGTTCTTCTTCTCGTTGACAAGGCAGGGTCCTAGAGGGAGAGCACGCATGAGCTTGTTCAGCCCGCATCCATCGGCAGCGGCGTTCTTGCTGGCGGCAGTCTTCCAATCCGACTTGTTCGCTGGCACACCTGCGCGGCCCAATCCGGCTGCAACGGTCGAATCGGTTGTCAAAGCTTGGGACACTCGACAGAATGCGGTGCAGTGCTTCCGTTTCTCGTGGGAGGGGGTCGAAGCCTGGGATCGGAAGGCTGTTCCTCGCCTGTCCAAGGACGCAGCGGAAGACGCCCTCCCGCCCTCCGATTTGTCCATAAAGACTCGGAGAACGTTCGCCATGGACGCCAAGGGGCGAATCCGGCAGGAACTCCACGGGATGAAGTGGGAGAGCGCAGTGAAGGCGATGGTCCCGGAGACTTCGATCGGGGTGTTCGACGGCCAATTCCACCGGGCCTTCTTTCCGGATGCAGTACTGTATACGCCCAAGGGAGCGCAACGAATGCCGAACGCTCATGTGTCGGATCGGGATCTGCGAATCACGGGCCGGTTCATTCAGCTCTTGCCGATCAGGCTCGTGTTCCGTCCATTCGATGAAAGTGCGGGGGTGTTTGACCGGAAGAAGCTTGTGCTGGCCGAGGGGCAGCAGGTCGAGAAGGGATTCCCCTATCTTGCAGTCCGGCAAGCGGGCGCGACGGTTCGGGAGCGGCCGATGCCGGGGATGGAGGTCCCGATACAACAAGAACACACGGTTTGGGTTGATCCCGAGCGAGCGTTTGTCCCCGTGCGCTATGTCCACACCAGGGGAGTCGCGAGGACTCAAGAAGTTGAAATCCAATACTCGCAAGACAAGAAGTCCGGCTGGATTCCCGTGTCGTGGCGTCTCATGTTGTTCGATTCCAACGGCAGCCTCGTATGCGGCATCTCCACCAAGGTCACAGAGTCCCAGGTAAATCAGCCGCTTCCGGAGACGACGTTCCAGGTCGCTCTACCGCCCGGCACGTGGGTACACGATTACGCCAAGAAGGAAACATACATTCTCCGCGAGGGTGGCAAGCGACGACCAGTGTTGCCGGGCGAATTCGACGGCACGAATTACGAGCAACTCCTCCACAGCGAGCCGCCGGCCCGCCGCTGAGCGCGCGGGGTGAAGCGCAAGAGCACGGCTTCTGCGAAACCGTTGGCACACGTACACAGCGGAGGGCGGCTGTGCCACAGGCGCAAAGGCCACCTGGGCGGTTACGGCGTCTTCTCGCCGGAGGGCTCGACTTCCTTCAGCCGCCCGGTGCGAAGCGTGTTGCCTTCGGCCTTGGCACGGTCGGGCTTGGCGGCGTCGATTCTCGGCACGTCGCCCGTCGCCGAGTCGGCGGCGAGGACCTGGCCGTCTACGTCCACGTCCACGGTTCCGCCCCCAAGGTCCGTCGCAATGCGGATCTTGCCGCTCACTTTGCCCGGCTTGTTGCCCGCCGTGAAGCGCACGCCGATCACGTGGACCTTCTTGGCGTTTGCGGCGGGCGTGAAACTGAACTGATCGTCCGGCCCGGTGACGCGGACCACGTGAAACGGCGTCGCGCCGCTGACCACGAGGACCTTCGATACGCTCTGGTTGGGCTTCAGCTCGCCAAGATTGAGCACGGCCGGGTTCACGGTCAGCGGGGCCGCCACGTACCCTTCCACGGCCAAAGGAACTCGCGCGGTCTGCTGGTTCTGGTCGTTCGTCTTGAGGATCACCTGTTCCTTGAAGTAGCCGGGAGGGGGAGTCCCTTTCAGCGACACGGCCAGGTCGTAGGTCACCTGGGTCGCACCGACACTGGAGTCGTAGTTGCGGCCGGTTTCCTTGAAGGAGACCGCCAGATCGGGCGAAGTGCCGGCGGCCTCAAGGATCTGCCAGTTCTGCCGGCCCGCATAACTGACCGTCACGTGCTTCGCGGCGCCCTGGCCCGGAGTGACCGAGTCGAACTGCACCACCCCCGGCTCAAAAACCACGTCCCCGCGGATGAACGCCCGGAGCTTCAAAAACACCTCGCCCGGCTCCGGCCTGCGGTTCGGCCCCGCGGGGCGAAAGTTGAGCGTCACCCTGATCGACGCCTCCTTGAAGCCGACGAATCGCCGGGTATCCAGCTCGACGATGATCTCCGCCGTGTCGTACATCTTCAGCAGGTTCTTCGAGGCTTTGAGCTTCGTACACCCGCACGAGGACTCCACGGATTCGATTTCGACGTCTTCCTGGAAGATGTTCTCGACCGGGAAGCGATGTTC
>Ga0315280_10003982_pt1 | contig 22193 bp, 21 predicted proteins | sample YL17G06_40_MG_FD_203697 | JGI IMG/M metagenome (GOLD analysis project Ga0315280, IMG submission 203697) | Sediment microbial communities from Yellowstone Lake, YNP, Wyoming, USA - YL17G06_40 | ecosystem: Environmental > Aquatic > Freshwater > Lake > Sediment | place: USA: Wyoming | collected...
GAGAAAGTTCACAATTATTGATCTGGGATGGTCGAAATTGGTCTTTGAGTTTCGTTTGCCGGACATCGGTGAGGGAGTGGCTGAGGGCGAAGTTGTAAAGTGGTTGGTCAAAGAAGGCGACGAGGTGAAGGAAAATCAGCCGCTAGTTGAGATTATGACCGACAAGGTCAATGTCGAAATTCCGTCCCCAAAGAAGGGCACAATACTCAAACTCAGCGCCAAGGAGGGTGAAGTCATCAAAGTGGGGCAGGTTCTGATAACAATAGGCGAGAAGGGCGAGCAACCCTCAAAGGCCGTCACGTCGGTCACAGCAGCTGAACCGATCGCACCATCCCGAGCCGCTATGATCTCCCCCGCAGTTGCGGTTGGGACATCAGTTCCGACGAAACCTCACGAGGTCCTGGCAACACCTGCCACACGGAAGCTTGCCCGAGATCTGGGAGTTGACTTGGCTCATGTTCAGGGCACCGGGCCCGGCAGCCGAATCACGGACGACGATGTTCGACGATTCAAACCCGGAATTAAGCCGGCAGTCGTAGGGGTCGGGGTGGCTGGGCTTCGAGGAGCGGAGGAACGAATTCCTCTCCGTGGTATTCGCCGGAAGATAGCGGAACGGATGATCAAATCAAAACACACAGCCGCCCACGTCACTCATGTCGACGAGGTGGACATGACTGAGGTCGTTCAGTTACGAGAGAAGGCGAAGCACGCGGCTGAAAAGCGCGGAGTCAAGATGACCTACTTGCCATTCATTATCAAAGCGTTGATTCCAGCACTCAAGCAATACCCATACCTCAACGCAACGCTCGACGACGAAAAAGAAGAGATCGTCCTCAAGAAGTATTACAACATAGGAATCGCCACCGCAACCGACCAAGGCCTAGTCGTCCCAGTTTTGAAAGACGCCGAGCACAAATCAATTACACAGCTCGCAGAGGAAATCGAGAAACTAAGCACCAAAGCACGGGCTGGTCAACTAACCCTAGATGAGATTCAGGGTAGCACTTTCACCATAACCAATGTAGGCGGAATCGGCGGAGTCTTCGCAACGCCAATAATCAATTACCCAGAAGTAGCTATCTTAGGCGTCCACAAAATTACCAAGAGACCCATCGTGAAGGACAATCAGATCGTTGTTCGTGACATGACGTACCTCTCAATATCCTTCGATCATCGCGTCCTAGATGGAGCGATGGCCGCCGAATTCATGAACATGATCAAACAGTACCTCGAAGATCCGAAACTGCTCCTCCTCGAGACTGATTAGGAAACCCAAACCCGTTCTTGGCGGTAACGACATTCGAGTTTGGTCCAAAAGAATAATGGGAGCATCAGCGGCTTGATGCCCAGTCGGCAATCAGTCGCCCGGGTATTCAGAATCACAAAGTGTGAATTGGCATGGTCGAAAAATTTGAAGCGGTTGTGCTAGGGAGCGGCCCCGGAGGTTATGTGGCCGCAATAAGGCTTGGTCAACTTGGAAAGGAGACCATCCTTGTCGAAAAGGACAGCCTTGGCGGAGTCTGTCTAAACATAGGCTGCATACCGTCCAAAGCCCTGATAAGAGTTGCAAAACTCAAGAAACGGCTTGAAGCAGCTGACCAGATTGGTGTAGAAGTCTCTGGGTTCAAGGTGGATTTGCCCAAAGTGCAGGCTTGGAAACAAAGTGTGGTGAACAAGCTAACCTCGGGCGTTGAATACTTGTGCAAGAGTCACAATGTGAAGATCGTTAAGGGAGAGGGCAAGTTCAAGGGGCCACACGAATTAGAGGTCAAGACGGGTACTGGAGTGGAAACGATCGAGACAAAGGACACAGTAATCGCCACAGGATCTCGACCCTTTGAGCTTCCCACCTTCAGGTTTGATGGGACACGCATAATTACCTCAACAGAAGCCCTCGCGCTTCAAGAAGTCCCAAAGAACTTCGTTGTCATAGGTGGAGGCGTAACGGGGCTCGAAATGGGAACCATGTACGCCGAGTTGGGCAGCAAAGTTACCGTCATCGAAATGTTAGATCAACTCCTACCCGGGACGGACATTGAACTGGTCCGAATCGTTGAACGATCGTTTCGACGGCTTGGCATCGATTATCATGTAAAATCAAAGGCAAACAGCTACCGCGACGGCAAAGTCTACGCGACCCTTGAGGACGGAAAGGAAGCGTCCTTCGAGGCGGATAAAGTCTTGGTGACCGTCGGAAGGTGTCCCAACAGCGACCTAATAGGACTGGAGAAGACTGGCGTCAAGACAGATGCACACGGATTCATTCAGGTAGACAAGAAAATGCGGACCAACGTTCCAAACGTTTACGCAATAGGTGATGTGATCGGACAACCGATGTTAGCCCACAAGGCGTCCAAGGAGGGCGTAGTGGCGGCGGAGGTAATTGCGGGCATGAACAGCGAAGCCGACTTTCGCGCAATTCCAGGAGTCATCTTCACCGACCCAGAAATCGCGACCGTGGGCTTAACAGAGGCTCAAGCAAAGGAGCGAGGGTTTGATCCTATCGTTGGCAAGTTCCCGTTCACAGCACTAGGACGCGCCTTACTAGCAGGAGAAACGGAGGGCTTCACGAAGATAGTCGCGGACAGAAGCTCGGATTTGATTCTAGGAGTGCACATTGTTGGAGCAGAGGCGTCGGACATGATTAGTGAAGGAGCTCTAGCCATTGAGATGGGTGCAACTTTAGAAGATCTAGCCTTGACAGTACACCCTCACCCAACCTTACCCGAGAGTATCATGGAAGCGGCCGAAGCAGCCAAAGGCAAGGCAATCCACATTCTGCAAAAATGACAACGCAAGGAATACTACTCGATTTAGGTCTACGAGATTACACGGAAATCTGGGAGCTTCAGCGGAAGCTGGTTCAACTTCGTGCCAACAAAGTGGTCCCGGACATACTCGTACTAGTAGAGCATCCTCACATCTTCACAGTAGGAAAAGCCGTTCCGGGGGATGTTCCTAGCGAGATTGATGGTGTCCCAGTCCAGAGAATCGAGCGTGGTGGACAATGGACCTACCACGGTCCCGGTCAATTGGTCGGATATCCAATTCTTGACCTCGATGCGCGTCATCGAGACATACACAGGTTCTTGCGAAATATTGAGGAGGCGTTGATTCTCGCGATCGATAAATTCGGAGTCTATGGAGAACGTGGAGGTCAAACGGGAGTCTGGGTCGGGAGCAAGAAAGTGGCTTCAATTGGGGCTGCAATTCGCAACTGGATAAGCTTCCATGGATTTGCTCTAAACGTAAATACAGACTTAAGTTACTTTCACATGATAACTCCCTGCGGATTCCCCGGCTCCACAATGACATCTATGCAAGCTCTGCTTGGCCGCGAAGTCGACTTTCAGAACGTCAAGAAGGAGGTCGCAAGAACCTTTGAGGGAATCTTCGAGCTTACACTGACCAGGACAAGGGTTGAAGCACTGGAAACCACAACAATTCACTAAGCTACGTGTCCGAACCTGTAGCTCGCGATTGCTCTGCAGTTGTTGCAGGTCGCGTAGCCGTGCTTATCCACCGTAAATTTGGCTCGAGTACCGCACGTTTGGCAGATCATGGTGAAGCTCTTCAGTCTTCCAGATTCCGGATCCGATGGTTGTGTTTGTCTGGCGGCACGCTTAGCAGCGATTGTCTTAGCGACTCTTTGTTCTTCGTTCAGTTTCCGCACATATGCGGAGGGTAGCTTCCGAGGCATTCGCTTACAAGGCCAAAGAGCCTACGGCCCATATAGGGTTTCGCAGAAAGTCAGTTGATTGGAGAAGCATTCGCTCTCGTGACCATTGGTGTGTCGAGTCTTTTTCGCCAAATCATGAATATGAGCAGAGCTACAAATGCAAAAGCAGAAGTCACCATACTGAACTGAAACGCTACGTTCGGACTCACATTTGTCCAGAGCGAGCCGAATACAGAGTTCGCCACAAGCGACCCCAAGCCGATTAGCGTGTAATAGATGGCATAGCCAGTTCCCTTGAGTTCCGGCGTTGTGAAGTCAGGAATTAATGCACGTTGAACAGTGTCTGCGATTGACTGGTAACTTCCGAAGAGAAACGCTATCAAGAATGCGTATAGCCAATATCCCGCTAGTGTCATTCCAGCCAATGATGTAATCAGGAAGACTAGGAAAGCGAGGCAGAGTACGGAAAACTTGCCTATTTTGTCGGCTAGAATTCCCGCCGGCAATCCCAGTATGACCGTAGCAAGATTCAGTGTGGTGTAGACCAAAGAGATGGTGTTGTAATCTTGTATGCCGAGCGAACCTGCTTTCAGGAGTATGAAGGAGAAATTGTATGCACCAATCGCGAAAATCTCCAAGACCACTAGCAAGAGCACAAAATCCCTTTTCAAAACTAACCTAGCATTCTCGAAAAAGCGTTTCTGCTTGGGTGATCCTCGTATGTCGCTCACAAAGAAAAGCAGGATTATCAGCGCAGCTGCTGCCGGAAGGAATGAAACCGAGAAGATCCCTCGTACTCCAATTAAAGGAACCGCAAGGGAGGCAAACAGTGGTCCTAGAACGGCACCAACTTGGTCTAAGGATCGATGAAGACCGAACGCCTTTCCAGCTTGCGTCTTTGGGATTGAGTCGCTGATGAGCGCATCTCTCGGTGATGTTCGCGTTCCCTTTCCAGCTCTATCGACAACTCGCACTGCGAAGGCTTGGCTCCAGGAACTCGCAAGCGCGAAGAGTGGTTTGGCAATCGACGAGAGCCCGTACCCGATTAGGACGAGCGGTTTTCTTCTTCCGATTCTGTCTGTTAAGACTCCTGCAACGACCCTGAAGAAATAGTTGACCGCTTCAGCAACGCCTTCAATTAGGCCTAAAATCGCGGCTGTTGCGCCAAGGTCCCTTACAATAAAGAATGGCAGTACGCCAAGAATCATTTCGGTAGAGACATCTGTAAAGAGGCTTACGTATCCAAGTCTCACAACATTGCGAAAACCCAGTTCGTTCTCTTCCTGAGAGGGTGAGGAGGTGGACATTCAATGACCCGGTCCTTCAGTAAGTCTATCAGTTAGCAGCAAACTCCTACGGAGTAGCTCGTCACGAATCGTCCTGAGCTCATTCCATGTCTTGTCCGTAGAGCCTGGGATCGGCCAATCTTCCGACTTCTCCTTCGCACCGATTGGACAGCGATCCAAACAACCGAAAGTCACCACTCGTCGCGCTCGCTCTATCATCACTGACGTAACGAGCTGTGGCGTCCTTGATTCGATTTGGATTCCAATCTCGTTCAGAAGTTCAATGGCCATCGGATTGATTGCCCTAGCAGGTTTGACCCCGGCGCTTTCGGCATGCCACCCGTTCGGAGCGTGTGCGTTGAACAACGCCTCGCTCATAATACTCCGAAAGGTGTTTTCCACACAGACGAAGAGGATTATGTTTGCAGATCCGGGTTCCATAGTTAGTCTGACTCTGCTGCAGTCTGGAGATATGTGTTGGCAAGCCGCTTAAGTGCGTCGATGCCGCATATGTTGCGAATCGCCTTTGCAATTTGGTTGCAGGTGGAGGGAATGAACGAAGAGGAGGCAATTCGCACCTTCATGAAGGAGGCCATTGTGGAGGCTAAATTGGGCTTGAGTGAAGGCGGAATTCCGATAGGGTCAGTTCTGGTTAAGGACGCAAGAATTGTTGGAAGAGGACACAACCTGCGTGTGCAAAGGAATGATACGGCGTCTCACGCGGAAATTGAAGCAATTCGAAATGCAGGGAGAATAGGCAACTATAGAGGATCAACAATCTATTCCACACTAATGTCCTGTTACTTCTGCGCTGGCGCAATAGTGCAGTTTGGAATAAGGAAGGTCATCGCGGGCGAGTCTGAGAACTTCACAGGTGCAAGAAAATTCCTGGAAGGTCAAGGTGTCGAAGTAATTGATCTGAACATGGACGAATGCAAGCAAATGATGAAGAATTTCATAGAGCGCAACCCTAAGATTTGGAATGAAGATATTGGAAAGCTATAGTCGCGTACGTAGCGTACATGCTACCTGTATCGATCAGTCTCGTGAACGGATCCTTTTGGTCGGGGAACGGTACTTCCTAATCAGAGATACCAGAGATGGTGAGATTCTTGCGGAATCTTGGATGCATTTGGGGCAATTCATTAATTGAAGTTATCTTGATAGGATAATTGTACGGCGGCGGGCGGTCTGTGACCTCTCTAGATGATTCATTTGGGCGCGTTGCGCGCAAGCTTAGGATATCGGTTACGGACCGATGCAATTTCCGCTGCCAGTTTTGCATGCCCAAGACACCTATGTGGTTGCCGCGCAGCGAGGTCCTAACGTTCGAAGAGATCCATCGTGTCGTGTCACTGTTCGCAAAGATCGGTGTTAAGAAGATCCGTTTGAGTGGCGGCGAACCTTTGATGCGCCGCGAAGTTGAGAAGCTCGTCTCAATGCTCGCGGGAATCCCGGGAATTGAATCCATTGGCATGACTACGAATGGATTCCTTCTAGCGGAGAAGGCTGCAGCTCTCAAGCAATCTGGATTGCAGAGCATGACTGTAAGCCTTCACAGCCTGAAGCCTGAGAGATTCAGTCAAATTACTGGAGGCGGTGTCTTTAGCAAAGTAGTTGCAGGGATCAAGGCTGCGAAGGAGATCGGTTTCGAGTCGTTGAAGATCAATGCGGTGATCATCCGTGGATGCAATGACGACGAGATAACAGAATTGGCATCACTCGCGAGAGCGGGTGACGTTACGATTCGATTCATCGAATACATGCCCTTCGACGGACAGAGACTATGGGGGATGGACAAAGTAGTGAGCGGCAAGGAAATCGTAGACACAATTCGAGAGAACTACGAACTCACACCGATTCCACGGGAGAACGGCAGCACCGCCAAAGTCTACGGGTTTGCAGACGGTGTAGGTAGGATAGGAGTAATGACCTCGATAACTGAACCTTTCTGTTCGGATTGCGATAGGATCCGGCTTTCGGCCGATGGCAAAATCGTTCCGTGCCTATTCGATAAAACTGGTTTCGATCTGAAACATCTGCTGCGAAACGGTGCAGCAGATAAGGAGCTGGAGAATTTCATGTGTGATGCTGTATTGCAGAAGGCGCCTGGTGTCGAAACACTTCTGAAGAAGTTCAATACACTCGAACATGTTAGACCGATGCATACAATCGGTGGCTAACTGTCAGTCGTGAAAAGAGCGTGAGGGTATAAACCTCGTATTTGAGCGGCAACCCTTATAATGGAACGAGATTTCTAGCTTCCCAGAAATCCCTGAACACACAGCGCCTCTCATAATTGATCACACAACAAAACAAAGGTATGAAGATGAGTCAACCAAACCTTGTGCGCATAGGTAAGAAGCCCATCATGAATTATGTGACGGCATGCGTGACCCTTTTCAATTCAGGCAACGGCGAGGTGATGGTAAGAGCGAGGGGGCAAGCGATTGAGACAGCGATTGACACTGTGCAGATGCTGAAGCGCGGGTTTCTAAAGGATGTGGTCATCAAGAGCATCAACTTGGGTTCTGAGGACGTTACGCGCTTTGATGGTAGCAGGGGAAATATCTCGACAATAGAGATCACTTTGGCCCGCGAGGAAGAATATGAAGATTATGAAGAGGAAACCTCCGAAGCTCCCGAAACTTCAGAGGCAGAGTGAAACGTCTCATAGAGAAGTTGTTGCGAGGTAGATTCCTACTGTTATGAGAACCACGCCAATTGTTCGTCTTACGTTTGTTTGAGAGAGTCGCCGTGAACCTAGGTAACTTCCGAACTGCCCGGCGATTAAAACGGCAGGAATAGTAGCGAGAAGCAAGGGGCTCGAAAATAGTAGTACTCCTAATCGGGGCGTCCTCGCGGCTATGCCGGAAAGCGAATTTAGAAGAATAAAAATGGTTGTAGTCGCTGCGGTCGTCTTGGGTTTAGCCATTCCCGCCAATATGAGAACCGGAGCCAGGTAGACCCCTCCACCAATTCCTGTTAACCCTGCGACAACACCAATCGCAGCGCCCACAACAACTTTCGTAGCCCAGTTTACTCGAATTATCCGCAAAGGATAGGTTGCCAAAATAACCGAGAAACCCCCCACGGTGATAACCACACCCATGATGGCTCGCAGCAATGCATCGGGCAAAACGAGGAGACCGGCAACGAACGCGGCGGGGACAGACCCCACTATGAACCAGAGAAATTCCTTCGAAATGTGTTCACGCCACCTTATCAAGGAGCTGATTGCAGAAAACACATTGAAGACTAGGCCGCCTAATGCTGCTTGACCAGCCGTCAAACCGACCAGAAGCAGGATCGCCGTGAATGTCGAACCACCGGCGAATCCAGCCATTGTATAGAAGAAACCCGCTAGGCCTAAAACCAATACAGTCAGCAATAATTGGAAATCCGCCACCGCTCAACACGCAATTTGAAGCGGGTGGCGGTGGTTTGTTAAGCCTTTGGCGTTCAGTTCCGAATTACTTGACTTCCGGATTAGATCGGCTTACTAGCCAAATGGATTATCACTAAATGCATCAAGACATTCAAGTGCAACGCATCTGAGGATACGAAAAGCCCTAGCTTTTGAGGGAAGTTCGTCATCGAGTTAGTTGCACCTGCGACAGATGGGCGGAATCCTTTTACAATTCACGTTCCAAGCGGCTGCGCGTCAGACGGTAAGGCTCTTGGTAACGAAAGTTGAGAAACAGAGGATAGTGGTGACACCTCCGGGTCCGAAGGCGCGCGAGCTTCTAGCTAAGGACACGAACATTCTGTCACATTCAGTTGTCAGATGGTATCCTCTAGTCGCAGAATCAGGTTCAGGTTGCTTTGTCAAAGATGTTGATGGAAACGAGTACATTGATTTCAACTCAGGTCTAGTCGTACTGAACGTTGGCCATTCTCACCCCCGTGTGGTAAAGGCAATCAAAGATCAGGCTGAGAAGCTCATTCACTATTCGTGGACCGACTTTTACTATAAACCGATTATTGATTTAGGCGAACAAGTTGCCAGTATTACGCCCGGGTCGTTTCCAAAGAAAGTCTTCTTTTCGAACAGCGGGGCCGAAGCGAACGAAGCCGCAATGAAGATGGCTAGATGGCACACACGAAAACCCCTCTTCTTGGCCTACACGAGTTCGTTCCATGGCAGAACATTCGGAACCATGGCTCTGACCGCCAGCAAACCCGTACAAAGACGTCATTTCTTCCCTCTGGTTCCCGGGGTCACGCATGTGCCCTACCCTTACTGCTATCGTTGTCCCTTTGGCCTCGAGTATCCGAAATGTAACATGTGGTGCGTTGACTTCATCGATGAAGAAGTGCTCAAGAAGTTCCATCCACCGGAAGACACGGCCGCAATGTTCATTGAACCAATCCAGGGTGAAGGCGGCTATGTTGTTCCACCCGACGACTACTTCCAACGGCTGAAGAAAATCCTAGACAAGTACAATATTCTAATGGTTGACGACGAGATACAGGCTGGTATGGGACGGACCGGAAAATGGTTCGCAATAGAACACTGGGCAGGCGTCATTCCCGACATAGTAACCTCCGCCAAGGGCCTAGCGTCAGGAATGCCTATCGGTGCAACAATTGCTAAAGATGAACTCATGGATTGGGAAGGAGGATCGCACGCTACCACCTTCGGAGGCAATCCAGTGGCCTGCGCCGCAGCCCTCCAAGTAATTGACATCATAAAGGAAGAGAAGCTCCTCGAGAATGCAACTCGTCAAGGCACATACTTGATGAAACGACTCAAGGAGTTGCAGCAGAAATATCCAATTATCGGTGATGTTCGCGGAAAGGGCCTCATGATTGGTGTGGAGCTTGTAAAAGATCCCGAGGCGAAGGAGCCAGCCGCTCAAGAATCCATAGACGTGATGAACAAGTGCTTCAAACGCGGCCTCGCTATCATAACCTCAAGCAAATCCACAATGCGCTTCGCACCACCACTAATCATAACTCACGAAATCATCGACGAAGGTCTAGAAATCTTCGAAAGCGCAGTCAAGGAAGTGGCTGCACAACTCAAATAACTTGAAAGTCGGTTTTTCACGTTTTTCACACGTCGATTTCGCAGAGATGTCCATACTCTGTATGTTATTCTGGCACGGAAAGGATGGAAACTCGATGCAAACGTTTTTGATTGAACATAATGCGACTTGAACATGTATCTCGTGAATGAAATGATGCCACGGAGTCGGTCTCTAACGCGGGCTGGGATCTGCACAGTACTGACTCTGTCGTTGTTGATGGTCGTGATTTGGAGTGTTCCTCAGTATACGGTAGCACAAGTGAGAATTCCATTCGATGGCCTCAAGCTCGTCTACTTTTCGGAGACGACGCAAGTCGTTCAGGAAAAAACGGGCATCTATGCGAATGCATCGATCACATTGCTTTTCCACGACGTTACATCGAGTACGTCGAAGCTGGACATCAGTGTAAACGGCACCCTAACCCAGAACGGTCGACAGCAAAAGGAGCAATTCAACTCGACTCTGGACTTCCCAACCGATCGTGACACGTTAGTGCTTCTCAGAAACGGCGGTCAAAACAACATAACTATTTACGCAGGCTCAATAGGCTTAGCAATCTCAAACGTCCTCCCCGGAGTCACCGTAGACCTAACTCGATCGTGGAATCTACACGATAGGCCGCTAGTCAAGATTCCTCTGGGAAGTTTCACTGCATACCGATACCGCACTTCCATTAACTCAATTCCAGTCGCAGTCTCCGGAATCAGTGCGACAGCTAATCTGGACTTTTATGCATCCTACGAAACGAACACCCAAGTTCTCCTCTCTAGCGAAGTCTGGGCCACTGTGAATGGTCTACAATGGGAGATCGCTCATACGGATCTTCAGTCGACCAACCTACTCTCGGCTATCGGGCCGTCGCGCTGTTTGATAGCCACCGCAACTTTCGGTTCCGACCTGGCGCCGCCGGTACAATTTCTCAGGGATTTCCGAGATCAGAAGATAGAGAAGACATTTGCCGGATCAAACTTCATGATGGTTTTCAACCTGTGGTACTATTCCTTCAGCCCAACCATTGCTCAAGTAATCTACGCAAGCCCACAACTGAGGAATGTGATGCAGGTACTGCTCTACCCATTGATTAACATTCTTGAGGTGAGTGCGACTGTCTTCCGCGCTTTTCGTTCTCAACCAGAACTGGGTGCACTCTTGACGGGGCTGACTGCCACCGCAATGATCGCCATCGTCTACCTTTGGATTCCTTCAATATTGATCTGCAGACGCTACCGAAGTGTCCTGAGACGCGCATTACTGCCATTGATACTGCTACTAGGGGTTGGGATTTTGGGACTTCTGATTGCTGAATCCTTATTACTCTCCGGACTCGCGGCAATAAGCGCCGCTATGATTGTTCTATCAAGTCTGTTCTTGTTTGCGGCTTTGCCGTCCTTGTTTACTGGTCGTCACTCATTACACGGATTGCGCTCTAAGTTGGCGCAACTTAGTTCCGAGAACTAACCAAAACCTACTATTCTCAGTTCTCTCATACAGTCCATTGGTAGTAGATATTCTATGAAATTTAATTTCGGATATACTGGAATTCGGGTTCGTGATCTTGACAAGGCGGTCGATTTCTTCACGAAACTGCTCGGTATGAAAGTGCGAGTGCGTGTTCCGGCTCCGTGGCATAAGGGAGAGTTCGTTAACCTGGTCACTTCCGATGGAAAGCACTGGCTTGAGATTAACTGGTACGCTGATGACAGTTCCGTCGCTGGACCCTTTTCAGTGGGAGAGCAACTTGATCATTTGGGTTTCGAGGTTGATGATTTTGAGGGGGCACTCAAGCGCTTGAATGATGCTGGTTATCCTACCCTAATCGGACCTCGTAAGGCAGGCGAGTGGGAATTTGCCTTCGTAAAAGGCGTGGACGATATATGGTTAGATGTATACCGGATCACTAAGAAACCGAAAAAGAAAAGTAGAGCTCGAAAGCCGAAGAGAACCTGACTTCCAGCGTTAGTGCTGATTCCCGCCACAACGTCTTCGCCTTGAGCTTTGAGGAAGATCAAGTCGCCGTAACGAGAAGAATCATTGTTAGCTCTTAATGTCTGCGACCTCGGTTGAACAGCTAACCACAAGTGTTTTCGGTAACCAAGGGAAAAGAGGGCTTCTCGGCCTGTATGTTTCCATCTACCGCGAGAGCGCTGATTATCTCTCTGCTTATGTTCTCAGTCGTTCCTTTGCTCGTTTCAACAAACGGCCAAGAAAGTTTGACAGCCAACGATCAACAGATAACTACGCCGTTAACGACGCTGTATCAGACTTCGACCACGTTTGCCACCCTAAGCTTCGACCATGTTCCGTCATCTTATGATGCGAAATCGAGTACGTTTACTCTTCCAGCCCCTCCTCGCATAGCGGAGTGGGCATGTGCTAATGAGTCCTTTTCGTTTAAAGGAGTAAGCGGCCAGAAAATTCACATATATTTCAATTCAGGTCATGTTGCACAACGCGTTGATTTTTACATCACTGATGATATCCGTATGCGTGACATAGCACAGCAGGCATGTATTCCACCGAAGTCCAACATCCAGTTGGCGGCGATTGGAGTGACTCAGTATGCCGCCGAATGGTCAGTTTCTCGTAATGGAACGTACTATTTTGTCTTCATCAATCAGGCTACATACTCTCACGCAGATGTAGTCTTATGGTTTGCAGCATCTTTAGAAGGCAACCCACAATATGTGACATATGCGAAAACGAATTACATCGTTTTTACCAACACTTCTACAGTGACTACGACAAGAAACTCCCGCTCTCCACAGCCTACAACGTATACAACCATAATTGTTACGACAACTGTCACGACTCTAACGCCGAATATTGGGGCACTTCCTCTTTCCACACTTGATGCTTACATCATCTTTGCAGCAGTTGCTGTCACTGCAGCTTTCATTTTGGCCATTTTACGTCACTTACGAGAATAATCCGGTTAGTGAGAACAAGATTCAAGCCAACCTAACCTCAAAGAGACTATTTGTCCAAGTTTCACAGAAACCTTCCGCTTTTTTCGCGCCGAAGCCTTCAACCTATATGGTAACGCATATCTTGTCTAGTGAATGAATTATGGCCCTGTGATTGTAATGGAAGTGAAGCAGGTAGCGGTTCTTGGAGCTGGCCTGATGGGACATGGGATAGCTCAGGTCTGCGCTCAAACAGGTGAGTTTGAAGTCACGATGCGAGATATTGAGGCACGGTTCATCGATAACGGAATGAAAATGATCCAAGATAGTCTCCTACGATTCGTAAAGAAGGGAGCCATGACCGAAAGCGACACCAATGCGGTTCTGAAGCGAATTCATCCCACACTGGACCTAAAGGAAGCTGTTCAGAATGCGGACTTGGTCATTGAAGCCGTAACAGAGAATCCCGCGCTCAAGAAATCCGTCCTAGCGGAAGCAGACAAGTTTGCACCATTGCACGCCATAATCGCCTCTAACACTTCTTCGATTAGCATCACTGAGATCGGAGCCGCGACAAAGAGACCTGAGAAGGTTTGTGGTATGCACTTCTTTAATCCGCCACAGCTGATGAAGCTAATTGAGATTGTGCGTGGGCTGAAGAGTTCAGACGAGACAGTAGAGACGATCCGTCAAATCTCTTTGAAGCTTGGCAAGGAACCAGTCGTTGTGAAAAAGGACACACCTGGCTTTATTGTGAATAGAATTCTTGTCCCAGCCCTCAACGAGGCTGTCTTCCTAGTAGCCGAAGGCATAGCCGATCCTGAAGACATTGACAAGGCATGTACTTTAGGCCTGAATTGGCCAATGGGACCATTGAAACTGCTCGATTACGTCGGCGTTGACACAACACTCTTCATTACGGACGTGATGGTGAACGAAACTGGAGATCCCAAGTTCCGTCCCAGCAATTTGCTGAAGCAAATGGTACGTGCTAACCTCTTGGGACGAAAGACGGGACGCGGATTCTATGACTGGAGAGAGAAGAAATAGAGAGTGATGGTCAGAAGTTCCCACTACTGTTGATCGGACTCAATCCTACGCTAAATCCTCCGCCTTTCTTGTACTCAACATGATCCATTGCGATTGCGTAAGACAAAATCACATACGGATCCAACTCAGGGTTTATGATTTCGACGCAGTACGAGTCTCGTATGCTCACCCATTTCTTATGAATTTGAGCAATCGCGGCACCTGAAGACGACTGAATCGTGAAGTCGTGTTCCGTTATGTTCCCTTTGATTCTAGCCACCTCTTGTCCGGGTGGGTTCTCCAACCACCATTCAGAACCCAAGAGTTTGAGAATCTTCTTTTTCACTACGCCCAATAGCTTGCCTTGCACGTCATAGATCTCAAATGTGGGTCGAACCGTGAGAACTTTACCGATAACCTCACCAAGTCGAGCGCCGTCGGGGGCTTCAAACCAGAATCTTGGGCCAAAACTGACTATCTTCCTTTTCACGTAGGCCAAGAGATTTCCATTCCTGTCTTTAATGCCAAACGTATCGCGTAGGGCAACGATCTTCTGCTCAATTACGTACTCGGTGCCCGAGAACACAGGGGCAGAACTTGTGATCTGGCTTGGCGTGATCGTTGGCGCTTGTGAAGCACTCAGTTTGGTTCCACAAGTTGTGCAGAACTTAGCTTCATCGGGCATTACCTGACCACATGAGGGGCAATACAAGATTCGAGCAACTCGGCGAACCAGTAAGGCGGTTGAAATATAATCTTAGCTAACTGGTTCTTCGCCTTTTGTGCAATGCGAATCACGTGATAAGGCTCTGATTGGAGAATAACGAATGTGAACTAACTGACCAAAATGCGAATTCGAATCTCTCACGGTGGAGGATCTCCAGACTCTATTCTATGGGAGACATCAACCAAAATGCAGGATTCTATAGGAAGCTGCAACGTTACTTACACTTGGTCGATGGATGATGGTTACACAACTGAGAATCTACACGATTAACAAGGGCGCATTGGACGAATTTGTTAAAGCCTGGTGCGAAGGAGTGTACCCGCTTCGCCTGAGACTAGGTTTCAAAGTGGATGGTGCTTGGACTATCCAGGAAACTAATCAGTTCGTTTGGATCTTAAGATATGATGGTCCTGAGGATTGGCAAACTAAACAGGAAGAATACTACAACTCGCCAGAACGTAAAGCGCTCAGACCTGACCCCGTGCAATTGGTCGCTCGAATTGAGGAATACTTCATCACGCCAGTAAAGGCATAGAAAGGGAAGATAGAAAGGAAAACGATAAACGAATTCTCCCCGGGGGGGTCTTAGTCTATCGTTAATTCATAGACGCAGAGTTGGCCGCGGATTCCGGCGCAAGTTGTTTCGGTGATCTCAGATGATTTTCTCCCTAAATAGCCTTCTAACCAACCTGAGACGATTCCTCGCATTAGATTACAGCTCGGCTTCGTCGCCTTTCGATCACAGCAGATCGGGCAGTCGGCCGTATTGAAAACATAAACAGTCTTCCCGTCATCCCTGTCTTGCCTTTCAAGATTGAGACATCTTCCCCAGCCTCGAAGTCTCATAACTCTATCAAAGACTATTCCGGCGTCATTGTCAGACTTGACTTCATCCTTATAGTGGTCGAAACTTACTTTTCCGATTTCATTTCCTATTTGGACAAGGAGAACCTCGGTCACACGTTCGCCGGAGATTTTGGTGAGCCTATCAACAGAAGCTTGCAACATGTCTAAATCGAAGGATAGTATCCTGCGTTCATTCTCCAAGATCAGCCCTTTCTTCTCGTCTCGGGCGATTTTGTCGAGTGGCGCATAGAACTCTATGATCGTCAATGATTGTCACCATGCAGCGTCTTCATCGGACTTTATCGGATTAAGAAAAGCTTAGCAAAGACATAGCAAAGCGAACGGCAAAGCATGAAGACCAACGAGGTAGCATTGACTCGATTTTGCTCGTCTCCACTTCGTTGCAGTTCAAATTACGCTATTTTCAGGTAGTAAGGACGAAAGTATGAGAGTGCGTTCAGAGAGCCAAAACCTGCGGACGTGACATCATCTCAAAATCGTATGATAGACTAACCAGCTTAACATCCCTAAAGCGCCCAGTAGCGCCGCAATTTCCGCTAGCAAAGTGATGGACCAAGACGACGAAGATGGGCCGAATTTCATTACCGACCCACTATCGGCATCGACTTCAAGTTGAAAATGCCTTGAGCGGAACGAACCTATAGCACGGTATAAACCAGTTACTTCCCACCTGCGAATATTTTCCTCATAGGTAACCTTATCGATCGCGATACGAGCTGCTCCACCAATTCTGTTCGCAACGTAATAGCGAGCCATATTCTCTGCATCAGTGGCAGATTTCACGGCCGCCAATTCCTTGGTCTCGCCAGTTGCTAATCTCTGTTCTTGCAGGATCTCCGGAAGAGCCTTGTCCACTGCCTGCATAGCATCATAGAAGCTCTCTGTTGAAGTGCTAATCGCAAGCATTCTCTTTCCTCCCAACGGAGCAAACATAGCGCCTGCTTTCTCATACAAAATCCCCGTGAGCTTCGCTTCTCCGGCTTCGCCGCTCATCTGACCAGCGCTTCCCATGATTATCAAAGGCGTTAATGAGGTGAACCGTCGTGCACTGTCTATCATGTCTGCGAATAATGTCACGCCTTTCCTGACAGCCTCGTCAATCACCAAATGGTCCTCTGCTCTCTCCTCTAGAATGAGAACTTCACATATTCCATCATGAAGTGTCAAAAGGTACTCTGCTAACTTCATGGTCTGACGGCGTTCATTCTGGGCTGTGTTCCAAGCGATTGCTTCAACACGCCGGGGATATGCTACGCCCAATTCAGACCGTCAATGTTACTGTTCAGGTTGTACTTAAGGCAAGAAGCCGGGCCGGTAGCCGATCGACACTGGCAGGTTCTTAGAAGACCAAGATTCAAAAGATTGGTTCTATTGCGTTCTTGGGTGAGCACATGTCGTGACTCCCGCCAATCGAAGATCTAACAACTGCCCGGGCTCCGATTGGGTCCAACATTCTCGTGAAGTTTGACGATGCATCCCGTTCGAAGTCACTCTGAAGAAGTGACCAAGAAACCTGTCAGTCGTCAGACTAGCTCATAGTACAGTCTGCGATTGTTCTTCCCTTTGTTCTCCAACTTGAGTAACCGTATCTGCCGGATTTCCTTAAGGCGACTGACGTGTTGTCCCCCATCTGCTTGCCTGTCGATTCCTTCGATCTCAACGATTCGAAGTTGAGCCTCTGAGGGAGGAGAAGCTTCTGCGAGTTTCACGAGATCAGGTTGCTTCAAGGCTTCTTCCCGGTTTAAGAAATAGGTCTTCACGGCCGCATCGTTACTCACAAGACGATTCGCTTCCGCGACGAACCCCTCAATCAAAGAGCGGTCGAAAACATCCAAGTTGAAGTCCATTCTGGACTTGTCGACATCGATCTGATTACCGGTTATCCGGCAATTTGCCTTCGAGTAGAAGATCGCACTCAGCAAGTGGCCGGCGGTATGCATTCTCATTAACCTGTACCTTCTTTCCCAGTCTATGCGCCCATCAATCAAGTCGCCTACTGCAAAGGTGGGTGCAGATTCAAGAGTGTGGAGGATCATATCGCCATCCTTGCTGGTCCCGATGACTTTCGCACGGTTGATCGTCCCAGTGTCACATGCGACGCCTCCGCCGGTCGGATAAAAGAGAGTCTGATCCAGCTCGGCCTCCTGGCCTTCAATATGCAGCACGCTGGCTTTGAACTCTTGAGCATAGGGTTGCTCCCAGTACAGTTTCTTTGTCATTTCAGCAACTCCAGTCAAATTTGCAAGGCAGATAGCAACTATTAGAGTTTCTAGCCAGTTCAACCCAGAATAAATGGGAAGAATCGAGACCCTCGGTTCCGTGGCTACTTGAGACCCATCCTTGATGCGTACTTGGCTATGAGAAAGACTACAGCTGCAACGATCAGGAAGTCTATGATTACACCAACAAAGTCACCAAGAGCAAAGTTCATCCCACTAGCGATTGGAAGTGAGAACATAGCCTTGCGCCAATCTCCAGTGCTGACAAAAGCTCCGGGAATTGGCATTATGATATCGCTGACGAGAGCAGACACAATTTTCCCAATGTAGGTACCCATGATGAAACCAACAGCCAAACCCAAGACGCCCGCCTTTCCGATGAAGTCCGTAAATTCAGACCACAACCCTTTAGGTGGAGGAGGCGCGGGTTTGGGCGTCATGAGCTCTGTAATCTTCTTCAACTCATCCAGAATTTCCTTTTCAAAAGGCATCGAATTCACCTCAGCCGAGAATTGGTCTGAAAGGCTAAAGTGCTTTTTTGTCTCTGAGCGTCTCGACTTCTGACTAAATCCATCCTCCGATGCTAACTCCGATGAAGGCCACTAGCCCCATTCTTATAATACGACCCAGAAATACAGACAGTAGGAATATCCGAAGCGGTACTCCCACCGCCCCGGCTAATAGACCTGCGATGTCAAATGCAGGATTCGGCGGAGCAGCTAACAAGAACAAAATCAAGCCCGCACGCCATGGATGATGCATCTGTCTCTGAATCCAGTTATTGATCCGTGTTTCCTGAATGGCTTTCTTACCCGTCCGTCCCACGAAGAAGGCCACCGATTCACCGATTGCGGACCCTGCAGCGGCTGCAAAGATTATTCCCCAAACGTTGAAGACCTGTGTCAATCGAGCAATGACAGGGTAATATGGAACTGGCAAGAGTACCGTGGCATTGGCTATTGCTGCCACAACGAAAGCGCTGACGTAGCCGAAACGTCCTAAATGCATCAAAAGTTCAGGTGGCAGGAGAAAATACGCTAGTACATTCAGTATTACGGCAATGATGCCTATGAGTATCGGCGGCCACCAACGATGCCAACCTCGAGGCGTTGGACGAAAGGGAGATGAGGGACTGGCCTCCGTTGAACATACGTTCCGCAGATCGCATAATGTGTTCCAAGGGCAGAGTAATGCCATGATATTGCCAAGACCTGCGCGGCGATGAGTTTTCGTTAGATGGATGTTATAACGTCCTTGCCTAATTTCAGGTATTGCAAATGGTCAAAGCAGAAATAGACCTGAATCCATGACCACGTGAAAGAACCATCGTTGAACGAGAGCCCAAGTAACACGCAATGGCATGTTTTGGACGCAGCAACCGCCCTGACCAATCTTGACTCCGATTCAGTGCGAGGGCTCTCAGGTGAAGAAGCCAACTCACGACTTCGCACGTATGGTCCAAACGTTATCAAGACAGGAAAGAGAATTACACCTATCCGCATTTTCCTCCGACAGTTTGCCAACCTTCTGATAGGCATCTTGCTCATTGCCACATTCATCTCCGCCATATTGGGCGAGGTTCTCGATGCGATAGTCATAATTGTCATTGTTTTCTTCGCGGTGCTTCTTGGTTTTCTTCAGGAATTCAGAGCGGAAAAGGCGCTCGAGTCCCTCAAGAAGTTGCTGAGCCCAAACTGCACTGTTCTGAGAGACGGTAAGCGCAAGGAAATTCCAGCCGAGGAGCTCGTGCCGGGAGACATACTGCTACTGGAGGCGGGCGATAAGATCGACGCTGACGTTCGTCTCGTAGAGGCCTTCAATTTGCAGATGAATGAGGCCCCACTGACTGGCGAGTCAACACCAGTGCTCAAATCAGCCGACAAACTCGATGAGGACACGATAACCGCTGATAGAGTAAACATGGCCTTCACAGGAACAACAGTCACACAGGGCCGAGGAAAGGCTGTAGTCGTCGGAACAGGGATGAGCACGGAGTTTGGCAAGATCGCGTCAGAAGTTGCAGCGATTAGAACGGAAAAGACTCCACTTGAAAAGCGGATGGCGGAAATCGGAGAAAAGCTCGGGCGCATCTCACTAGCGCTCGTGGCCGTATTAGCGATAGGTGGATTGATCGAGGAATACTCAAGGACGAGCACGGTTGGACTTGACTTTGTAGTCAGAATCTTCCTCTTCGCCGTGGCCTTGGCCGTGGCAGCTGTCCCTGAAGCTCTACCAGCCATCGTTACTGGAACATTGGCAATAGGCATGCGCATAATGGCGAGGAAAAATGCATTGGTGCGTCAGATGCCAGCAGTCGAAACTCTAGGTTCAACCCAAGTGATTTGCTCAGACAAGACAGGAACACTAACGAAAGGTGAGATGACTGTCAGACAGGTCTTCGTATCCGGGACATTATATGAAGTCACCGGAAACGGTTACGAACCCAGCGGGCAAGTCACCAGTAAGACTCCGATGCCAGAATCTCATAGCCCTCTGGCCTTACAGAAGTTTGCAAAGGCAGCGATTCTCTGCAGCGACGCCATCCTCAGCCAAGAAGAAGGACACTGGGTAGTCAAGGGTGACACAACAGAAGGCGCACTTGTCACGCTTGGCGAGAAGCTTGGCGTTCAAGAGAACGCTACACGTAACTCTTACCCTCGAATCGGAGAGCTCCCTTTCAGCTCTGAGAGAAAGAGAGTCACAACAATTCACGCAGGGCCAGATGACAGACCAATTGCATACATGAAAGGTGCACCTGAGATCGTTCTTTCTTTATGTGGAGCGTATCTTGAAGACAGCGAAGTCAAGCAGTTGACGGAGGACGCTAGAGCGCGAGTTCTAAGAATCAATGAAGAAATGGCTCTCGGCGCCCTGCGAGTCTTGGGTGTTGCGGAAAAGCAACTAGGAGCAGTGCCAAATGAATTCTCTGAGAAGCTGATTGAAACAGGCTTCACGTTTCTCGGTCTAGCGGGAATCATCGATCCTCCAAGGCAGGATGCGATCGAGGCTGTAGCCGCAGCCAAGTCAGTCGGAATGAGGCTAGTGATGATTACGGGTGACCATAAACTGACTGCATTGGCGATTGCAAAGGAAACTGGGATCTACGAAGAAGGCGACCTAGTTCTCACAGGACAAGAACTCGACAAGTTACAGGAGAGAGAGTTCGAGGACAAAGTCGAGAAGGTTAGTGTTTACGCGCGAGTCTCGCCGAGCCACAAGCTCAGGATTGTAGATGCGTGGAAGAAGAAGGGCAAAGTCGTCGCCATGACCGGTGATGGAGTAAATGATGCTCCAGCACTGAAGAAGGCTGACATAGGCATCGCGATGGGCATCACGGGAACAGATGTAGCCAAAGAAGCTTCAGACCTGGTTCTCGCCGACGACAATTTCGCCACCATAATCACAGCGATTGAACTCGGTAGATGGATTTACGAGAACATCAAGAAGTATCTCGCCTACCTCCTACAGGGCAACTTCGTTGAGATCGTCGTCATGACGCTGGCCTCATTGCTCATCCTTCCTTCGCTGGGTATGTATGGTTCTGATGCACTGCCGCTTCTCGCGGTTCAACTGCTTTACATCAACCTTGCCACCGACGGTTTGCCCGCAATAGCCATCGGATTCAGTCCACCAGATCCCGACTTGATGAAGAGACCACCAAGACCAAAGGACGAATCGGTCTTCACAAAAGATGTCACGAGACTAATCGTAATGGCCCTCATCGTTCAGACCCCAGTTCTCATACTGGGTTTCATGATTGGCTTGAGTGAAGGCCTTGTAGCGGCCAGGTCGCGGTTATTCCTGATGTTCATTGGAATAGAGTTGGCTATTGCACTCAACTGCCGCTCGCTCACTCACTCCATTCTGGAAGTGAGACCACACAAATGGATTATACTCGCAGTCATTTGGGAGACGATTTTGATAACAACTCTTGTTCTGATACCCGCAACCAGAAGCGCACTAGGGATCGTTTATCCATCTTTCGCGGACCTGCTCTGGATTCTTTTCGCCGCGGTAGAGACCATGGTCAGCATAGAGCTTCTCAAGAAATTCACTAAGCCTTGACCCGTGCAGGCTCAAGTTTGATTAGGGGGGGTCAGAGAAACACGGGCCCTTCCGTGTTGTCCATGACGGCTACGAATCCCAAGGGGGCCTCAACTAAATGACCTCTCCTGAGCTACGGGTTGGTGGTCATTCTGAGCCTGCTCTGGGGGCTCGCCTTCGTCGCCATAAGGAGAGCTGTGTTGGAACTCAGCCCCGTAAGTCTGACCTTGCTTAGATGGTTAATTGTATCGGGAGCGTTCCTAATTCTTGCACCAGTAATAGGGAAACCGAGGTCGCCGATAAAGAAGAAGCATATTCCACGGATTTTCTTGGTCGCGTTTGCCAGCGTTGGCGGTTATCATCTATCGCTCAACTACGCTGAAACAATAGTCTCATCAGGATTAGC
>Ga0315280_10003983_pt1 | contig 22192 bp, 18 predicted proteins | sample YL17G06_40_MG_FD_203697 | JGI IMG/M metagenome (GOLD analysis project Ga0315280, IMG submission 203697) | Sediment microbial communities from Yellowstone Lake, YNP, Wyoming, USA - YL17G06_40 | ecosystem: Environmental > Aquatic > Freshwater > Lake > Sediment | place: USA: Wyoming | collected...
GCATAATCGCCACCTGTGATGTTCCAATCCAATCCCAATTCTCTAGTATCGGTAATATCCACTTCTAAGAACCGCGCCTCGATAAGCACCTGTAAAGGTTCGATATCCAGGCTATAAAGCATATCCTCTAACATCTGGAGATTCTGGGGGATGTTCCTTACAATCAAGGCATTGATTCGTTTATCATAAGAAAGTTTTGAATCGGAAGGCCAGGGGACTACCTCTTTCAAGGTATCTTCAATGGTATAGACTTTGGTAATTTGTGCAGAACTGCCTCCTAAACCTGTCTCAGTTGTGCCGCTGGATACAGGGCTGAATTCCGTAAACAGCCCTCCTCCTCTAGTGAGATAATAAACCCTTGTTTCCATAGGCTCATTAGCAATTTCTTCCGGATGAGCAACCCAAACAATTTCCTTATCAATACGATAAACCAAACCTAGATTTTTAGTAATATATTTTATCGCCTCGTCAAGGCTGGCCTCTTTAAATCTTGCGCTTACTACCAAAGCAAGGTCTAAAACCTTTTGCGAGGCAACAAAATTTATTCCAGATTCCTGTGAAAGAAACGCTATCACAGATTTCAACCCTACCTTATCGAAATCTATTGTAATCTTAGTTGCTTTTAGCTTCTTCCTAATCGCAGGCGGTTCTATTAAAGGTGCGGGCTCTCTTTGCTCAATACGTTTTGGTGGTTCTATGTAAGGTGGAACCTGTTGTTTTAAAACTTCATTAATCATCTCTTTCTCAATCTGCTCAACTCCTTTGGAAAGAATAAGTCTATTTTTTTGTACTAGGTTGCTTTTGGCTTTCTCAATATACTCTAAAGCACTCGGAGTATATTTTATGCGAGGGTTACCTTCTAATTTAATAATCTCATTGAACTCCTTTATTGCTTCCTCATACATTCCATGCTCATAAAGTTTTCTCGCACTAATCCAAAGCTTTTCAATCTTTTTTATCTTGGCTTGGTCGTGGCGATACTTCTTTAACATCGCCTCTGTTATTGCCTTTTCTTGAACACTATCCTTTTTCATCTCGTTAACTTTTCTCTCCAGCTCTTCTCTTTTTCTGGTCAATTCTTCTTGTTTAGCCTTAAATTCTTCCTGTCTTTTGGCCTCTAATTCTGTTTGCTGTTTAAGCCGCTGCTGAGCTAATTCCTCTTCTCTGGCTTTGCGTTCCTGTTCTTGCTTGGCCTTGAGTTCTTGCTCTTGCTTAAGGCGCTCCTCTTTTTGTTTGGCTAGTGTTTCTTGTTTTGCCTTAAGTTCCTGTTCTTGCTTGAGGCGCTCCTCTTTTTGCTTAGCTAATCCCTCTTCTTTGGCTTTGCGTTCAGCTTCTAGTTTAAGCTGTTTTTCTCGAGCCTCTTTTTCCTTTTGGACTTTAAGCTCAGCTTCTCTGGCTTTGCGTTCCTGCTCCTGCTTGGCCTTGAGTTCTTGTTGCTGCTTAAGGCGCTCCTCTTTTTGTTTGGCTAGTGTTTCTTGTTTTGCCTTAAGTTCCTGTTCTTGCTTGGCTTTGAGTTCTTGTTCTTGCTTAAGGCGCTCCTCTCTCTGCTTGGCTAGTTCAGCTTCTTTGGCTTTGCGCTCTGCCTCTAGTTTAAGCTGTTTTTCTTGGGTTTCTTTTTGTTTTTGGGCTTTAAGCTCAGCTTCTCTGGCTTTGCGTTCAGACTCAGGCCGAGCCTGTTCTTCTTGACGGGCTTTGAGTTCTTGTTGTCTTAGGGCAGATTCTTGCTGACGTTTCTGTTGGGCTTGCTGGCGCTCCCTTTCTAATTCTGCTTTCTTCTCTGCTCTTTGTTTAGCCATCTCTTGTTTAGCCTTGAACCTGGCTTGCTTTTCTTCTTCACGCTTTAGTTTTAGCCTAGCTAATTCTTCTTGTTTCGCCTTTTGCTCTTCCTGTCTTTTTGCCTCTAATTCTACTTGTTGTTTAAGCCGTTGCTGAGCTAATTCTTCTTCTCTGGCTTTGAGTTCTTGTTCTTGCTTGGCTTTGAGTTCAGTTTTTAGTTTAAGTTGTTTTTCTTGGATTTCTTCTTTCTTTTGGGCTTTAAGCTCAGCTTCTCTGGCTTTGCGTTCAGACTCAGACCGAGCCTGTTCTTCTTGACGGGCTTTGAGTTGTTGTTGTCTTAGGGCAGATTCTTGCTGGATATAAGTTTCGATCTCTTCATTCATCCGGGAGATATCGTCTCTGGAAGGCTTAATATTATTACTCTTACGCCAAACCTCTATATAGGGATCAGAATTTAAAGTCGCCAAAATACGCTCTATCTTTTCTTTTGCCTTAAGATAGTGACCTTGCTGGTATAAATTTAATGCCTCTTCGTAACGTATGTTTACCTCTTTGCTTATCTGTGCAGACATCTTTTCGTCCGCTCTCAGATTATTATAAAAGAGAAATGACAATAAAAGAATAGCAAACAACTTTAAAAATTTTATCCTTTTCATTTTATTATTCCTCCCGTTTTATGATTATTTCTTGGCCATTATTTATGTTTTTTAGAACTATCTGAAAATCTTGTAATTCTTTTAGTATAAAATCGCCTATTTTTTCTTGCAGAGCTAAGAAGACGGTTTCTTTGTTTAAAGTATCATCAATTACTGCTACTTCTTTTGCCTTTAAGACTGCTTTCCCCCGATACAAGAACCGAGCTGACTCTTTTGGTTGAACACCCGCCTGCACAGGCAATTCTTTTTGAGTCTCTGGAGGCATGACCACAGAAAGAGGATTGTTCCCCCGCAGCATATTAATAAATTTTTCTTGGCTCATGAAGACATCCCTTATATTAAGTGGAGTAAAATGTATCTTTTTATCCTTCCAATCAGTATCAATCACCGTGTAACTTAAGGTCATATTTACCTTAAAAGTTGAATCCTCTAATCTGCTTAAGAGAACAGATTCGATGGAATCTAAAGGCACGAGCTCACTTACCTGAATAATAAACTCTATAAAGGCGGGCGTCTGCGCAATGAATTCTATATGAGTCTTTGCGACCTTAATGTCTGCTAAAATACCTGAATCTTCTATGGGTTGAGGGCTGATTGAAATAAATTTTACCCCGCAGTCCATACCTCTGCTTATCACCTCTTTGAGTGTATAGAGTTGCCTTAATAGGTATCTTGCCTCTAATTCATCTGGCAGCGTCTCCTTAAAACCTAAATCTGGATAACTTATTCCCTTATTAATAGCTTTCAGTTTTAAAAATTGGCTGGTCTTGCTTAGTTCGTCTACAAAATAAATAGGGAGATCATAATCCTTGCTTATCTCTTTATCAGGAGGATCGAAGAGATAAGCAAGCGCAAGAAGACGTTCTTCTAACTGGTTTATCTCTTGTTTAAGCTGACTTAAAGTTCGCTCATTAAAACCCGGCGATACCTGATTTAAGGTAGTTAGATTTTTAAGATTGTCTTGCGTTCGTTTAGCAATACTGCTGCTTAAAAGGAACGCCAGGATTAACAAGAATAGACCAATTACAATAAAAACCAGAGAAATAAACTTAAATCTTTTTACCATCGTTATCATCGTCATTCTGACTCAAAACGCAGCTTGAAAGTAATTGGTTTTAACTCATCAGAAGGAAAAGTAGAAAAGACTACTTTCACATTTTTTATATCTTCATTCTTTTTAAGATTAATTAAAAAAACATTAACATCTTCGTAGGTAGGCGCGCTCCCTGCCAGATTAACTGAAAGTTTCATATCCTTGATTTTTGCCTCGATCTCCTGAATTTTTATGTAGTCAAGTTTGCTTCTTGAAACTTCCGCCAAAACCCTTAAGTAAAGTTTATGCTGTCCTAACTTCTTCTCTAAATAAGCTCGCAGCTTTTGAAGTTTTTCTTTCTCTTCCTTAAGATTTCTCACCTCGGGTAAGAGTGAAGAAATCATAAACTGTGTGTTTTTAAAAATAACTGTTTTGTTCTTTAAATTCTTAAGAAAATTTATATCAAGAAATAACAAAAAGACTAAACTCAAAATACCAAAAGAGAAGAGAGCTCTCTTTGACAGCTCAAGCCGGTCTGCTCTAAAGTCCCGCCTGAGCTTTTCTTTAATAAGGTTAATGTTAAGGCAAGGGCAAAGTTTAAGATAACTCAAGCCCACGCCCAAGCTGGTTGCCATAAGCTGTCGATTAGCGAGGGAAGTGGCGTCTCGCGACAACAAATCAATTTTTTTAAAAGGGTCTAAAGTTGCAATTTCAAATTCAGGTAAAGCATCCCTAAGTGAAGAAATAAGGGCCTCAGGGGCACTCGGCTGCCCGCAAATATTCAGATAGTTAGTTTTCTTCTGAATAGCAGAGGGATTCTGCAAATAATGGGCATTAAATAACTGCTGGACTTCTGCAGGAAATTTTAACTGCGTCTGAGCATTCTCTTCAAGGTCCTGTTTACCGATAGATAGAGGATAAATCCAGAGCTTTTGAGCTTCGTAAATGAGCAAGTCGCTGGCAGAACTTTTGATATTTAAGATTGCACATCTGTCTTTTTCTATTTCGGGATAATTATAAATAAGGACATTATACAACCCCACAAAAGAAGGGGTAACTCCCAAACACCTGAGACCCGATTCTTCAATTTGCGCAATATATTTTTTCATCACTTCTTTCTTTGCCGCAATGAGATTAAGGTCTGTATTTAATATAAAGGTATCCCAAAAACATTCCTCCAGTTTAAAAGGAAGACTCTGATGCATAAGAAAGGCGATGATGTCCTTCGGTTTATTTTTACCTTTTAAGAAAGATGGCGTAAGATGAAAACTGCGGAAAAGAACCATCTGGGTAGGCAAATTAATAGCTACTCTGGCTCCTTTAAAGAATGCGTCTTCGAGGAGTTCACCTAAATTGGAGGCAACTTTATACCTGCCTAAGCAAATTCTTCCCTTCTGTTTAAACAACTCAGTAGCTACGACAGAACCCTCATCAATATCTAAAGCAACGATTCTGTTCTTCATCCTTATAATCTCCCCGTAATTTTTTTCAACTTAATGATCTCATCTAATGAATATTCCCGGCGCTTATTAATCGGGTTTCTTCGCGGCTTGGGGAATATCTTCTTTTTTTCATAGCGCAGGAGAGTCTGTTTGGAGATCCCCAGAATTCTCGCCACCTCCTGAGTGGAATGATAGCGTTTTTGCATCTCATCCTCCTTTTCAAAGGTTCTTTCCTCGTTTAAGACGTTTTGATATGCTTTGTTTATAGGTGACATAATTAGATAGTATCATAAACACCTTTTTCATTTTTGTCAAGGAAAAGTTTCGAGAGCTCTGAAAAATTATTTCTTAACACGAATTCTCACGAATTTCCGCCACAAAAATTGGCGGATCCGCCAAGCAGTCTGGCGGAAAAAACCGAATTCCCACGAATCTATTCGTGAAAATTTGTGTGTAATTTGTGCAAATTCGTGCCAAAAGGCAATGTGCCGAAGAATCTAAGATTATAAAGGCAGAAAGCTCCTTGAGCTCCTTAACGCTCGTTCGGAAACGGTCTTGAGTTTGATTCGATATTTTGCGGGTTTGGAATAGCAGATAATATTTATATCAGAAACTAAACTCCTTTATTTTCAATATGTTACAAACTAGATAAAATCTGGATTAGGCCCTTCCTTTAAAAGGTGTAGGAAGGCCTATCCTTTCTGGATTAGTCTCCGCGTTCTAAGGTAGTGCGGATAGTCTGGTAGGCTAAGGATTTGCCAAGCTTTCGGAAATCCCCCCGACACTTTATTTCATAAACATCGGATTTAACTGTAAGGTATTTATAAAAAGGAACAAAGCCGGAATCCAAAAGAAATAACTCACCTATTCCTAAAAGACGGTTACCTTTGACACCTATTGGCCGGTTTTTAATTATTGTATTGACTAAACTTTCGGATATAAATAAACTACGTAATATTTCTGGTTTTGCCGTATTTATATTCACTCTTCCCGGCAGAGAATTAACAGGCTCAAGCTGAATCTTCTGCAAGCCTGCCTTATCTTCTCCGGATTCAGTTACAATTTTTATTTGAAGAACAGAGGAAGGCTCGGGTATTTCCATTGTCCCATAAAAGGCAAATCCCTGCATAAATAAAAGCGGCTGTAAATCACCAAATTCTTTTGTAGTATCAGTCTTTATAGCTACCAGAACCTCTTTCCCCTGAAGTTTTGTATTATCGCTTAATATGCTTAATAAGTAGTTACCTCGCGGGACCCCAGAGAATTCCCATATACCTGTGTTATCAGTCCCTCCCTCCTTTTCATGGCCCGCCATATCTAAATCAATTACCTCGTAGGCAAAGTGGTCAGCCATAAGGGCTAAATCTTGGAGAGAGAATTTTTTCCAGTCTCTGCCTTCCGATAATTGTTCTACCTCAATCAAACCGGAAAGAGGACGATTAAATACATTTATCTCGCTTACATTGTGTTTGGTTAATCTGCCGCTTTCGTCTCGAGTGGACATCCCTGCGTTCTCATTGGGCAGGCCTGGGGTGCATAAGTTTTCATTTCCGGATAGATACCAGCCATCAAAGAATCCAAAGCCACTCGCATCAATTTTTGCACTTGGGTCGCCCCGCTCTAAACTTGTAAAGTCCTTAACTTGCGAAACTTGGTATTCTACTGCGTCTATCCTTTCAGCCTGTGCATCTTTTAAGATGACTCTGCCGCCTGAGTTCGGCAGGAGATCGGCTTCTCTATTTATAGTGCTGGCGGCTTCATCAAAGATAAGGCCCACGGCATTGGTATTATATATTCCATTAAAAGAGATTCTATTTGCCTGCAGATTATTAGGGGCGGGTGAAGCGTCATTGTTATCTACTCCTAAAACCAGGTGCTGATAGGGTTCTATCCTGGTATTGGCGGGTATATGAGCCGGCCAACCGGATACGAGTTCTCCTATCGGAGTATAAACTTCAACTGAAAAATTGCCTAAATCGATTCTATCGGGGGATAGGTTTACTATTTCGATAAATTCTGCATCGGGTTCCTGAAGAATTTTTATTCCTTTAAAACTTGCTTTTTCTTGGAGGGAATTGTTCTTTATCTGAATGGTAATTTCTCCTTTAGCATCTACATTTATAGTTCCGGGAAAATAATCTCCGTCTCGTAAATTTTCACCTTTTTTACCGGCTATAGTAACATCGCCTACCAAACCGCCTTGTTTGAGAGCCTCAACCACTACATAATAATTACCAGGTTTTTCTTGAGCAAAAGTCCATTCTTTACTCTGGCCGGATTCAATACTGACCCCAGAATCAATTAATATTTCTTTTGACGGCTTAACCATTAATTCATTGATTACCAATGCCTCTGTTCCTGTTATTATTCTTCTATTCAACCCACTCTTAGCACTACGGCTCACTAGCTCGATATAAAAAAACCTGCTGGTCGTATCTTTCGCAGGTTTTATAGCGAGAGTGAGACTGCCACCTTCAACCTTTACCAATTCCCTTAAACCCTCACCTGAAAATAAAGGAGGGTCTCCTGCTACCACATCCATACTTCCAGGGCCGTAAAGAAAACAAAAGTACTCTCCATCTTCAAGCGCTAAATTAGACCAGATAAATTTACCCGGACTATCATCTTGGGGATTCGCTTCATAAAAATTACCTGTCTTGTGCCAACCGCCGGGTTCTAAGAGACCAGCGGGACTGAAGGTTTGGCTAAATTTATCTAAAAGCGTTTGGGCAAGGTCGCTGTCAGAAGCATCTTTTAAATTTGCTGCTTTCTGATAGGCATCTTTTATTCCGGCATTTAAAAATGCCTCTAAAATAAGCTGGGATTGAGAGCTATTTAGGTATACTCTTCTTTTTTTGGACAAATCTATCTGGAGGTCGCGTGAATATATAGTCAAAAAATCTTTCAGCCGAGTGAAATCCCCTGCCCCTAAAATTGAGCTGAGCTCCTCTTTTGCATTAAAAGGGCGCCGGGATAAAAGTGGGTTTAGTTTAGATGTATCTATACCAATTTCAGAAAAGAGCCGGCCTAAAATCTCAGCAGAAGAACTATTAAGATTAAAACGCGAAGCTTCATCAGAAATCTTGACACTAAAACGGCCAAAAGGACTACCCTGGCTATCCGCCAAACTAAACCATCTGCTTTCATTTATGCCATCCCCATCTAAATCTACATCCTGGCCTTCAAAATTCTTGAAAGTCAAATCTCCAAGAGAATCAATGAGATTGGTTTGTTTATCTAATTCCAAAACTTTCTGGGCGTAAACAATTCCTGCTTCAGCAATGTATTGCGCTCTTAAACTATCCAGGTGCCTCAGAGCAGCGGTCCTCTCAGCTTGAGAAAGAACAAAAAAAGCCATTGTAATAACAAATAACATCGCCAGAACCGCAATAACTATTATCGTCGCCTGACCTCTATTATTACCAAATCTTTTATCCATACTGTTATGTTGTTATACTGATTTATTGATTACCGCTTTAGATAAGTAACGAATCTTTGTGATTCTTGCCTACCTTGAAAAACAAAGTTTATTTCTAACTCTACATAAGTTACCTCTATACCTTCTGGAAATTCCAGGGGCTGAATAGAAATCTTCCAATTCAGGTCCTTTTCTTCGCCGCTCATCTCGCCGGGCGTTGGACTGGGTTGTAATTTTAATTCTTCCAATTTTTTTTCAGCCAGAAAATAAACTTCATTAAGTTTATGCGCGTAAGATAAGGATTGCAATCCTAAAGGAAAAAGATTAGCCAAGGTAACTATACCCAAACCCAAGATAAAGATAGCAATCAAAACCTCGACTAAAGTGAATCCCTTCTCACGCTTCACGCTTCACGCTCCCCCGCCTTTGGCGGGGCAGCCTGTAGCAATTTACTTAACCAGGCTGCTTAAGGTAAAAATAGGGAAAAATAATGAGACCACAATAAAACCAACAATCCCGCCCATAATCACAATCAAAACCGGCTCAAGCAGAGACAGTAAACCTGTAATAATAAAGGTAACTTCTTCTTCGTAATCTCCTGCGGCATCTAAAAATAAATCTGCAATCTTTCCACTCTCTTCTCCTACCTGAATCATCCTTACTAACGTCAAGGGAAATACGCCGGTTTCTTCCATAGCACCGGAAAGGCTTTTACCCTGTTCTATCTTGTAGCGAATATCCTCCAAAGCGTTTTGCAACAAAGCCGAAGACGTTGTCTCATATAATACTTCCATGCTTCTTATCAGCGTTACTCCCGAAGATAACAATGACCCCAAAGTCCGACAAAACCTGCCTATATCCATAGTTTTGGTCACTCTGCCAAATAGAGGTATGCGCCAAACAAAGGCATTAATTATATACTTGGCATAGGTCCTGCGGGATAAAATAAAAATTATACCGCCCAGGAACAGCACTGCAACCAAGAATAACCAACCCCAGCGTATAGTAAAGTTGCTTAGCCAGATAAGAAGTAATGTAGTGGCCGGAAGATTTCCGCCCAGATCTCGAAATATGCGTATAAAAACCGGCAACACAAACGTAAGTAATCCTATCAAGATAGCGCCCGAAATTAATAAAAGAAGTATAGGATACATAAAGGCGGCCTGGACTTGTCTGGCAATACGGCGGCTATTAACAAGGTGCCCAGAAAGTTCCTTTAATATTCCGGTTAAATTGCCACTTACCTCGGCTGCTTTAATCATATTAATATAGAATAAAGAAAAAAACCGCGGTGTAGTACTTAAGGCTTCGGAAAAACTCTTGCCTTCTTGAATATCATAAATTATTGTTTCAATATCTGTTTTAAACCTGCCCGGTGGTAACTGCGCAGAGGTAATCTGTAAAGCCTTTAAGAGCGGTATGCCTGTTTTTATTAAAATATATAGTTGTCGCGTAAAAGGTATAACCATCGCTAATTACTCCTTTGATGCCAAATTATAACCCGACATCATTATACAGAGTCGATAATATTTTGTAAAGAAAAAATGGGGGCAGAAGAAAAATAATTCTGACCCCATTTTTTATGTTATAAAGCGGTTAGAGACAGCTTAAATTTATCTGAGGAAACTATTAAGGAAGAGTACAAAAAAAATGAACAGGTAGGCCTTTATTATATCGCCGGTATCCCTTCTGATTTCGCATCTTCTTCCAGACTCCACCTTTTTATTTTTATCATAGCGTTCTAGAAATATAAAAAGTTGCGGGGGACCGATTTGAACGGTCGACCTTTAGGTTATGCTTACTACTACAGTTTTCACTGCTCCGCCAAAAATATTGGCGAATTTGTAGTCTGGACTATACCTTCATCCCGAAATTTCGGGATGCCTACCATCTAGTCTCTACACCTTCCCCCCCTGCTTTCTTGCGAAAGCAAGAAGGGGGGCTTGGCTCGGTATTACCCTGATTTAATCGAGGGCTCCACCGAATTTGGCAGATATTGCCTCAAACGTTTCCGATTGAGCGGCCCAATTTTGAGCCTAATGAGCTACCAGGCTGCTCCACCCCGCGAAATCACTATAGCGCAAATAACCTTATAATGCAATATCTATTATTTTTCAGGAATTATCTTGATAGGAATCTCGCCTTTACGCACTATACCCATTTTTTCTCTGGCAATCTTCTCCTGATAAATGGGGTCGCTTTCTATACGCTTAAGTTCCTGTTGCAAAAGCGTATTTTCTATGTTTAAGTGTTTGGTCTTTATCTCTAAATCGCGGTTCCTGTCCCTTAATTCCTGCAGTTTGGTGTAACCAGGCAAAAATATAATTAATAAAAAAAATATCACCCCCAGAAACCAAAATGCCCTTTTGAGTATCATCTTCCCGAATGGAGTTATTTTGTTAGTTTCGCTTCGGGATCCCGAAGAGTCACATCATAGAAATACTACATTCGGGACTTCCAAAGCGTTCCCGCATAAACTGCTTTAGAACCCAGCTCCTCTTCAATTCTTAAGAGTTCATTGTATTTACAAATCCTGTCTGTGCGCGATACCGAACCTGTCTTAATCTGACCACAACCGCACGCTACTGCTAAGTGCGCAATGGTTGTATCTTCGGTCTCTCCTGAACGGTGGGAAATAATCGCTTTATATTTATTTTTCGTGGCCATATTGATTACTTCAAGCGTCTCTGATAATGAACCAATCTGATTTAACTTTACCAAGATAGCATTACCTAAATTGTCCGCAATACCTTTTTTAAAAATATTAGGGTTAGTCACAAATATATCATCGCCCACCAACTGCAATTTATCTCCTAATTTTTGAGACATCTCTTTCCACCCTGTCCAATCATGCTCAGAAAGGCCGTCCTCGATGGATAAAAGAGGATATTTGCTAATCCAATTTTCATATATACCGATTAAATCGGAAGATGCTTTTTTAGAATTCTCGAAACCATATGCACCGTCTTTATAAAAAGAACTGGCAGCGCAATCTAAAGCTAAATAAATATCCTCACCCGGTTTATACCCTGCTTTTTCGATTGCCTCTAATATCAAACTTAAAGCCTCTTCATTGGAATTAAGGCGCGGTGCGAATCCACCCTCATCGCCTACCGATGTAGATAACCTTTTGGATTTTAAAATTGATTTTAAATTATGGAATACTTCGGAGGCATATCTTAAAGCTTCGCGAAAACTTGGCGCACCTATCGGCACAATCATAAATTCCTGGATATCCAAATTATTATCTGCGTGCAGGCCGCCATTTAAAATATTCATCAAAGGCACAGGCAAGATTTTTGCGGTATTTCCGCCTAAGTATTTATATAATGGCTCCCTTTTGGATAAAGCATCTGCTTTCGCTACAGCCAAAGATACGCCGAGAATTGCATTAGCACCTAACTTAGATTTATTTTCAGTAGCGTCTAAATCAATAAGGACTTCGTCAATTTTTTTAAAATCCGCTTTCAGCCCCTTTATTCTTGATGCAATTAAGGTATTTACATTATTTACTGCTTTTAATACTCCCTTACCTAAATATCTTGTTTTATCGCCATCCCTTAATTCCAGCGCCTCATTTTCTCCTGTGGAGGCACCCGAAGGCACGGCTGCGCGTGCCAAGATGCCGGAATCTAAAATTATATCTACTTCTACAGTTGGGTTACCCCGCGAATCTAAAATCTCACGTGCCAAAACCTTTTTTATTTTTGTCATAGCTTAACTCTCTGTACTCTAAATATTCTCACTAACAATAATGTAATCAACATTTCTTCAGGCAAAGTGTTTAGGTAAAATAGTATAACATAATTTATAACGGGGTCAACCCCGTTAGAAACATCTTAAGCAGAGTTAGTATACCATAGTTTCTAACGGGGTCAACAAAAAACAAAATTTTACTAAATTGGGATTTCAAATCTTGTGGTACAGGAAAGTATAAGACCCTTTCCCATACCACTGCGAAAATCGCTTAAAGCTATCCTAAAAAGGATAGACCTTCCTAAACCTCTTAAGGGAAGGGTCTAATCGCCGAAGGCGATTTTCTTGATATAGGTTGACACAAATATTAAAATATGGTAATTTATCTTGAGGTGCAAATATGAACTCGCGAAAGATTAAGCTTTTTTTAAAATTTCACTGGATTGGTATTACCGTAACAGCCCTGACCGTTATTCTTGGTATTTCTTTTATATTTTTCCTGCGTAATGCCATTATGGCCTGGTCTACTTCTGAATCTTATTTTAAAAAAGCCGCACTTGCTCAATATGGCCTATTCTTTTATATTTTCCTGGTCCTACAAGTTATAAGTCTCCCCTTAAGCGGCGCACTCTGGATTTGGCTGATGCGCGGCGGGCATATGAAATTTACCCAACTGCAAAAAAAGGCAGTCGAAGGCAAAGATATCAGTATCCATTGGTCGGATGTCATTGGTATGGAGGAAGCAAAACAGGAAGCAATGGAGGTTGTCCGGTTAGTGATGGACCGGGCACAACTGCAACTTATCGGAGGAAAAATCTTAAGAGGGATATTAATGATCGGCCCTCCTGGTTGTGGCAAGACATATCTTGCTAAGGCTATTGCGACAGAGGCTAATCTGCCATTTCTATCTGTGTCGGGTTCGGAATTCGTAGAGATGTTTGTAGGCGTAGGAGCGAGCCGCATCCGTAAACTCTTCAAACAAGCCCGGCAATTGGCTTACGCCGAAGGCGGATGTATTATCTTTATCGATGAATTAGATGCTGTGGGTGCGCAACGTGCTACAGACAGGGGTTTTGGCGGACAGACAGAATCCAATACGACCTTAAACCAATTACTGGTAGAAATGGACGGCCTGAAAGAAAAAGACTATAACGTAGTCTTAATCGGAGCAACCAATGCACCGGAAAGCTTCCTGGACCCGGCATTGCTAAGACCCGGCAGGTTCGACCGAAAGATTTATGTGGATTTGCCCAATTTAGAAGAAAGAGAAAAATTATTCCAGTATTACATAAAAGATGTAAAATACGACGGTTCCTTGGACATACCGCGCCTCGCGCGCATGGCAGTACGCAAGAACCCTGCTGATATTTCCAATCTCATCAGAGAAGCAGCGCTCATTGCCGTGCGTAACAAAAAAGACAGGATTACGCTCAAGGAAATCACAGAAGCCATGGATAGGGTGGAAATGGGCATAAAACATAGGGTTGTCTTTAGTGAAGATGAAAGGAAAAAAGTCGCATATCATGAGGCAGGACACGCTGTTGCCACATATTTCCTGCAGCCTTTCCATGATGTATTTAAAGCCACCATTACTGCAAGAGGAGGCGCTTTAGGAATGGTGGTGCCGCATCCGCGCGAAGAATTACATGTCCATACAAAAGAGGAGTGGCTGGGCCAGATAAAATCCTGCCTGGGTTCTTATGTCGCGGAAAAAATAGGTTTCGGGACAACTACTACCGGCGTATCTGAAGATTTCCGGCAGGCAATGTGGTATGCCCATCAGATGGTCTGGCGTTATGGGATGGGAGAATCCGGATTAATCGGTGATTATACATTATTAGAAACTTCTCATTCAGAATATGGCGTATTCCGCGGAGAAAAAGTGTCGTTTCTCTCAGAGAAAATAAAGGAACAACTGAATCAGGAAACACAAGAGATTTTGCAGAAATGCCTGAAAGAGGTTGAGGGCCTCCTTATAAAAGAAAAACCTGTCTTAGACCGCTTTGCTGAAGAATTACTTAAAAAAGAAGAACTCGATTACGATGAGATTGAAGCTATCTTCAAGGAATTTGGTAAAAACCGCCCTCCTGTTATTTAGCTTTTTCCTTTACATAAATTTATCGGGTTGCCAAAATTCGCCTGAGCCCACCTTCAAGGAAAAAGACATCCCTGAGCTTGTAAAACAGATATGTAAAGACGAATATAAATTAGATGTAATCACGCAAAGGTCAGAAACCACGCTCTGGATTTATGTACCCTTGGCAAAAATTCTCGATAAAGACTATGGGATAAAAGAAGGCAAAATTTTTGATGAGGGGATGACGGATAAATTAAGAAATATACTCAGTACGGTTGGCCGGGTTGTCTTGAGCTCTAATAACACGCCGGAATTCTTTGCCTTATGGGCTTCGGATATCAATATCGGCCTGGATTACATTCTCATCGGCAATGTACTGGATATAAAAAAAGCTTATGCCGAAAGCCTTCCTTTTACCGAGCTTAACAAAAGATACGTTATGAAATTCAGCGTAAATCCAGAAGCTGTGCAAGATACAGTAGGCCGGCATCTGAAATTATACAATATCAGATTACCGGATTTTCTCGTGCAACAGATGGTCCAGAGAATATCTGTTCAGTTCCAAGGGGAAAGCCTGAAAAAATATTTTAAAGCGGAGAAAATAGACGGCATATTCAATAATGATGCATTCATCCTGGAATACTCCATAAAACCTTTGCTTAAGCCCGATAAACCTGTAGATGTGATGAAAGAAATATTAAATACCGTAACTTATTGCATAAAGATATATGATTTTCAGGATTTTTCTGGGTTAGAGATAAATGATTTGGTTACGCAGGATAAAATTGTCTTCAATAAAGTGCAGATTCTGGCCAGGCCTATACCTGAGGACTAGAAATTCGTACTTTTCTTCCTTCCAATTTTAGTTTCCCCTCCACAAACAATCTGATAGCTTCGGGATAAAGTCGATGCTCTATTTTATGCATCTTCTTCTCTAAGGATTCTAAGGTATCATCTTCTTGTATCTCGACTGCCTTCTCTAAAATTATCGGGCCGTGGTCCATTTTTTCATCCACAAAATGCACGGTTACACCCGTAACCTTTACTCCGTAATCAAAGGCATCTTTTATCGCTTCGGTACCTTTAAAGGAAGGCAGAAGCGCAGGATGAATATTCAAGATGCGACCTGTATATCTTCCCACGAATTCAGGCGTGAGCAACCGCATAAATCCTGCCAGAACAATCAGATCTATATTATTTTCTCCTAAATGTTGCATAATCTTAGCTTCAAAATCTTTTTTATCTGTAAAATCTTCTCGTTTAACCAAGGCTATTTTTATACCTGCTCTCTTTGCCCGGCCAATAGCACCTGCTTTGGGGGTATCGCAAACTAATAAAGATAAATTTGCCTTGATTTTTCCTAATTTTGTTGCTCTAATGATTGCGCCAAAATTCGTCCCTCTGCCTGAGGCAAATACTGCGATATTCATTTTAACGCTAATTTTCGCTAATCAAACGCGAATGGCCGCTAATATTATTCGCGTTTCAAAATGGTTTTCACGGGGCAGACTTCTACGCACTTGCCACAAGATGTACATTTATCATAATCCAACACGGCTAAGTTGTCAATGACATGTATGGCATCAACCGGACAGACCTGTTCGCATTTACGACAGGCAATACAACCTACCGGGCAAACTGCTATTGTATCCTTTCCTAAATCATGAGAGCTGCAGGCAACATAAACAGTGGCTGCATGCGGTATAAGGGTAAATAATTTCTTAGGACAGACCAGGACACATTTATTACAGGCTTTACATTTATCCTTATCCACGATGGGTAAACCTTCACCAGACATCTTTATGGCGCCAAAAGGACACACCCTTTCACAATCTCCGAACCCCAAACAACCCCATACGCATTCCTTTTGGCCACCCAAGACTAAATTTGCCGCCACGCAATCTTCTATCCCTTGATATAAAAACCTATCCTTTACTTTTATGCCACCGTTACAAAGTAAAACCGCAATTTTTTTTAAATCCTTTTCTAACTTTCTGCCTAAAATTTTGGCAATCTCTTCTTTTGCTGCATCTGAACTGACACGGCATTTATCAATCTTCATCTTTCCGCTGAGCACAGCTTCGGCAAAGCCAAAACAGCCTGCGCCACCGCAGGCACCGCAATTTGAACCAGGCAGGAATCCTACAATTTTCTCTAATCGCGGGTCAGCTTTTACAGCAAATTTCTTAGAGGCGAGGGCTAACCCGATGCCGAACAAAAGACCCAAAAATCCCAACGTCAAGATTGGTATTAAAATATCCATGTTAAATCCAAATAACAAAGCACAAAATTCAAAATAAGCACAAATGACAAATACCAAATGCCAAAACCTTTAATTTTGATATTTGACATTGGGATTTTGTCCGCCTTCGCTAAAAGCTTCGGCGGACTATCCCCCGAAGCCTTGGCGAAGGAGGATGAATTTATTTTGTGCTTTTCCGCCATAAACATTGGCGGATCCGCCAAAGCTTTGTGGCGGAGAATTTTGACATTTGTCATTAACGCTGTTCTTAATTTTTTAGAACCTAAACCCATTAAAGCCCAAAAAACTTAAACTCATAATCGAAGCAATAATAAAGGTAAGCGGAAAATCTTTGACTGCTTTGGGAACGTCGCAAAGGTCAAGCCTTTCCCTTATCCCTGACATCAAAAGCATTGCCAAGGCATAACCTAGCCCTACACATATGCCCTGAAATAAAGAATAATAAAAACTTCCCGGAACAGCTCTTCCGTTAATAAAAAACATATCCACATTCAACACTGCCACACCTAATACCGCACAATTTACGGTAATCAAAGGCAGGTATATTCCAAAGAATCTATACATGGGTGGGCTTATTTTTCTGATGACCATCTCTACAAACTGCACAAAGGTAGCAATGACTAAAATAAACGATATGGTGCGTAAATAAGTTAGCCCAAAAGGTATGAGTAAAAATCTATAGATAAACCAGGTGATTATGGAAGACATAGTGGTAACAAACATCACAGACAAACTCATAGCCATAGCAGGCTTTGTCTCTTTAGAAATAGCCACAAATGAACATAAACCTAAAAAGCGCGATAATATTACATTGTAAATAAATACTGCAGATATAAATATGGTTAAAAATTGCGCGGCGTTCATTCTCTCCTACTTTTCAAGATATTAAAAAAACCCAGCAATAAACCGATAACCAGGAGCGCGCCTGAAGGCATGCCCAAAACAAATACCGGTTCGAATTTTCTTATCAGGGCATGGCCAAAAATTGTACCTGCGCCTAAAAACTCTCTTATTCCGGAGATTAAAATTAAAGCCAGGGTAAAACCTACGCCCATACCCAGTCCGTCAAATAAAGAGTTCAATACTGTTTGCCTCTGCGCATAAGCTTCGGCACGGCCTAAGACAATACAGTTTACTACAATCAAGGGGACATATATACCTAAGGCACGGTCTAATGCCGGGCTATACGCCTTCATAGTCATTTCAGTAATGGTCACGAATGTAGCAATAACCACAATAAAACAGGGTATACGTATTCTATCAGGGATAATATTTTTAATCAGAGAGATAATTACGTTAGAACCTAATAAGACAAAGGTAGCGGCAATACCCATACCTACCCCATTTATTACCGAAGTAGATACTGCCAGGGTAGGGCACAAACCTAGAACTAAAACAAACGTAGGATTTTCTTTAATAATGCCTTTTAGGAACTCTTTGAATAGATTTTTCATATCTAGGAGTTAATGTCAAATTACAAAGCACAAAATTCAAAATAAGCACAAATTCCAAATGACAAAACTTCTGTTTTGGAATTTGTCATTTGACATTTGAATTTATTTTGTCATTTGAATTTTGACATTTGTCATTATATCTTAGTTCCATAAATACGATTTTTGGTATATCGGTCTATTATAGGTGTAGCGGCATTCATCATAAGTATTGCATAAGATACGCCTTCAGGATAACCGCCCCAGAGCCGAATAATTGCCGTAATCAAGCCGCAACCAATGCCAAAGATAATCTGGCCCTTTCTCGTTAAAGGTGTAGTGACATAATCCGTAGCCATAAAGAAGGCGCCTAAAATAAGCCCGCCGGATAAAATATGAAATAACCAATCTCCGCTAAACCCCGCTCCTGCGAGCAGGGGCGGGGTAAATAAACCTTTTGGACCGAATATATAAGTAAACAACCCTACCACAAATATATAAGTTATAGGTATATGCCAGGAAATATATCCTCTGATAAAAAGAAATAGCGCTCCTAAAAGAAGGGCAAAAATGCAAACTTCGCCGATACACCCGCCGCGTATACCCCAAAATAAATTCCAGTGAGAAATATGCTCTAAAACCTTTCCTTCTTTCAATACAGCAAGCGGTGTAGCGGAGGTTAAGGCATCATAATTTAAAGGTTTTGTAAAGGTAGTCATGTATTTAGGCCAAGAGGCCATAAGAAAAACTCTACCCGTCAATGCCGGATTAAAGATATTCTGGCCTAATCCGCCAAAGACCTGTTTTCCTATGGCAACGGCAAAAACAGAACCTACAATCGGCAGCCAAAAAGGAACGTTAGGCGCTAAATTATACGCGAGTAATAAACCTGTAAGAAATGCGCTCCCGTCTAATACGCTGACTCTTCTTTTGGTGAATAAATGTATAATCCATTCTGTAATTAATGCAGACACAACCCCCAACAAAATAACCCGGAGCGCCCCTTGCCCAAAGATAAACACGCCTGCCGCTCCGGCAGGAATTAAACTTATCACCACCATCCACATAATCTTGCTTACTGACTCATCTTTATGCAGATGAGGTGAAACAGAAACAATCCGTCTATTTTTCATATTGGATACCAAATTTTAATGTCAAATAACAAAGCACAAAATTCAAAATAAGCACAAAGCACAAATACCAAATGACAAAACAAAAGTTTTGATATTTGACATTTGAATTTTTCCGCCGAAGGCGGATCCGCCTGTGGCGGAGGATTTATTTTGTGCTTTGAATTTTGTCATTTGTCATTAGCTTCTTAATTTCCTCAGCCCTACTTTTTACTGAATCTATCACTGCCTTTGAAGAAATGGTTGCGCCGGTAATTGCCTGAACACTAACTAATCCTTGAATATTCTTATCGCTAAATTGTCCTCTAAAAGAAGGTTCCGCAACACGGGCTCCTAAGCCGGGAGTTTCATTTTGATTCATTATCTTTATGGCTGTAATTGTGCTATCTCTAGCCATACCGACCAGGGTATCAATAACACTGGAATATCCCTTTCCCGAAGCTTTGAAAGCAACGCCAATAAACTTACCGTCTTTATTGCTGACCTTATAATAAATAATATCCTCTCCTTTTTTTATTGGGTCAAAGTACTGACCTTGCGGCATTACCTCTCTTAAGGCAGTATCTTCTTCTGTTTGTGCCTGGGCAATAATTCTGGCTTTGGTTAAAGAGTTCATCCCCGCCAAAAGTCCGCTAGCCACAACACAAATCACAGCCAGAACAAAACCATATCGTATCGTCTCCCTCATTTGACCTCTATTTTTGCCCTCTTTATGTGTTGGACTAACCTTATATTTGCCGGACAGACATAACTGCATATCCCGCATTCAATACAATCAGAGACGCCGTAAATCTTGGCTTGCGGCCAGAGTCCTTTCTGTGAGGCTAAGCTTATCAAAGTAGGCATAAGAAATACCGGGCATTCCCTGACACAAACACCGCAACGAATACAGGGCAATTCTTCATTAAAAATTGCTTCTTTCTTGTTGAATAATAATATTCCCGTCGTAGGTTTGATTACAGGTACTTTATCGCTAAATTGGGCAATCCCCATCATTGGCCCGCCTATAATTATCTTAGCCGGGTCTTCTTTTAATGGACCGCAGAAATCAATTAAATCTTTTATGGGTGTGCCTATGCGCACCAAGAGGTTCTTAGGATTAGATATGCAGCTACCTGCAACAGTGACTACCCGTTCATATAAAGGTTTATTAAGGTATACTGCTTCGTAAACCGCAAAGACCGTGGCAACATTATGCACAACTACGCCGATATCAAAAGGAAGCTTACCCGAAGGAACTTCTTTGCCCAAGATATTCTTTATTAATTGTTTCTCACTACCTTGAGGATATTGTGTCTTTAAAATCTGTAGCCTGTGACGTGTGACGTGTGACGTGTGACTAAATGCCTTTATGGCTTCGGGTTTATTATCTTCAATAGCAATATATACCTGCTTTATCCCTAAGCACCTTGCTACAAGCTCAATTCCTTGCAAAATTTCCTTTGTCTTCTCTATCATCAGGCGATAATCGCCGGTCAAATACGGTTCGCATTCTGCGCCGTTAATAATCAGCGTATCTACCGGTTTAGGCGGATTAAGTTTTATATATGTAGGAAAACTTGCGCCACCCATACCAACAATACCTGCCTCCAGAACAATAGTGCGTATCTGCTCAGGGGTTAATCTATCTATTTCTTCCTGTTTGGGGCTCGCGGATGACGGCTGACAACTATCCTTACCATCGCTCTCAATAGCTATTGCCTTAGAGCGGCCTAAAACCGGATGCGGCCAGTCCTGTATGGAAGTAACTTTACCGGATACAGAAGCATGCACAGGCGCATATACATTTGCTTGCGCGCTGCCAATCCTCTGACCGGTAAAAACATAATCACCTATTTTAACTTGGGGCTCGCATATCTTGCCCAGATGTTGGCTTAAAGAAATATAAACCTTGGGCGGTAAAGGTATTTTCTCAATTGCCTTATTCTCAGTTTCTGTTTTATGCTCCTCTAATCTAACCATGGAATTTTACGATGAAAAATAAAGTTTATAATGCCCAATACGCTGAATACACAACCCACAATAACAAGGATTAAAGTATGAGAAAATCTTTCTGCGAGCAGACCGCTGATAAACATAAACAGCAAAAACCCCAAATGCATAACTATCTCCATAGAACTGAAAATCTTTCCTCTCATTTCATTGTCACTGACATTATGGATAATGGTATTAGAGGCGATCATAATCGGCGAGACCATAAGCCCCAGTAAAAATGAGAGTAGCGCTGCAATCAAAAAATAGGGGTAGCGCTGTATTGTCAGGGCAAAAACGATGAGCATTATACCGCTTAAAACCAAAGAAACAAATATTATTTTGTAATGAGATAATCGCTGCCCAAACCGACCATAAATAAGAGAACCTAAAAATAAACCAATCCCTAGAAACATAATCAGAAGCCCTAAGTCCTTAGTGGCAGAATGTAATGTCTTCTGCACAAATACTATTAACACCACGTAAATTGCGCCCAACGCCGACCAGAGAATAAAGGTAACTCCTGCGGTGAACCGGATATCCTTATTATGAATAAAATATAAAATGCCGTCTTTGATTTCCTGCAAAACAGATTTCTTAATTACTTCCACTATTTCCTGACTCACCTTCTTAAAACCCATAGATGCACCGGATCTCTTGGTAATAAGAAAAATAAGCGCCCCGGAGACTAAAAAACTCAAGGCATCCAAATAAAAGCCGCTTCTTGCACCCCACCACTCTACCAATACGCCGCTTATACCAAACCCTAAAATTGCCGCAATCATACCTGTAATATGCACCAGCGAGTTTGCTATCAGCAGGTCTTTTTTATCCACTAGGTCAGGAATGATAGATAGTTTCGCAGGAACAAAAAACCGTCCGATACAAAAGGCCACAAAGATTATAAGATATATCGGGCTCATATATTTAGTGTAAAATAAGAATAAGGGTATGGTTAACACTAACGCCGACCTTGAGAAATCGCAAGCATACATAGTCCGGCGCCTATCCCATCTATCTACATATACTCCTGCAAGAGGCCCGATTAAGAATACGGGTATAATGGTAAAAGAGAGAATCTTGGCAATCTCAATAGCCGAACCTGGCGCCTTCAAATACACAAAGGCGATTAAAGCCATCTGGCCGAGCCTGTCGCCTAACTGCGAAATTATCTGGCCGAGCCACAAAAGAAAGAAATTCCGATTTCTTAAAACGCCGGTAATTTTAGACATAAGCCGATAAAGCAATGGTTTGTCATCCGATAGACAAAGCCATAAGCTAGCTAAACAAGCCGACGGGG
>Ga0315280_10003984_pt1 | contig 22191 bp, 20 predicted proteins | sample YL17G06_40_MG_FD_203697 | JGI IMG/M metagenome (GOLD analysis project Ga0315280, IMG submission 203697) | Sediment microbial communities from Yellowstone Lake, YNP, Wyoming, USA - YL17G06_40 | ecosystem: Environmental > Aquatic > Freshwater > Lake > Sediment | place: USA: Wyoming | collected...
TGAAGACAGTCCTGAAGACAGCAATGGAAAACCGCCTCCATGAGTCTCTCTGCGGTCCTCTACCGACCTCAGCGGTAAATCAAATACTCTCAAACATTGCGCCGAACAAGTGCTCCACAATCTTGCTGAGAAAACAAGATGTTATGAGTGTGTAATAAAGAGGCAAACGGATGTCGCTCTAGCAGAGAAGGAATTCCTGCGGTTGTCGTATGGACATCCCGCCCATATTCTCTCACGGGCAAAGATGCCCGTGCCATGACTTTCGCAAATCCATCCGAAGTCTGAACTCCAAACAGAAGGAGTGATCGTTGCATCACGTGTAATCCTCAAAAGCATCGTCGTCTTTGGTTTCGTTCTGGCGCTCGGGGCGACAAAATTGCTCGAACTCGCGCAGGAAATCTTCTTGTTGGCGGCTTTCGATTCCGCCCAGATGGCGGACGTCACGCTGGGCTTCTTTGGCCGAACGGCCAGCATGAATCAGATAGCAGGCCAGCATCGTGCCCGTGCGCCCGATGCCGGCCCAGCAATGAACCACAACGCCGCGCCCCTGAGCGAGTTCGTTGGCCACGAATCGGGCAAAGTCGCTGGCTTGCTCGATTGTCGGTGCACAGAAGTCCTCGATCGGATAATGGCGATAGGCGAACCCATGTCGTGCCACAATATCGTCGGGCAGACCCTCCTCGTCCAGCGATACGATTGTCTTAATCCCCTTGCGGCGGAGATCGTCGAGAGACTTGGGCAACGTGTCGCGGAAACCCGGATGGGCCATTCCCGCCAGCTTGCCTTTGATCAGAAACCGGAAGTTACGAAGCATGACCCCATCCCACGGATCACGGGCAGAATGCCCGTGCCACTGTTACAAGCGGATATTATCAATCAACCGTGCGTCGCCGAGATGAACGGCAACAGCGATAAGAGTATTGCCCGCCTCAACACGGTCGAGCGATTCGAGCTGGTCGAGCGAGACGATTTCGACATAGTCAATGCGCCCCCCCGTTTGCGACTCAATATGTTCACGGATTATCCTTTTCAACGTATTGCAGTCGTTGACACCTTCCTGCTCAAAGGCGGCCCGCGTTTTTTCGAGTGCGGTGTAGATCGCGCCAGCTTGTCGGCGCGATTCGGGATCGAGATACTGGTTCCGCGAGCTCATGGCCAAGCCGTCGGGCTCGCGCACCGTCGGCAGCGCAACAATTCGGATGGGAAGATTCAAATCCTCGACCATTCGCTGGAGGAGAATTGCTTGTTGGGCATCCTTCCAGCCGAAGTAAGCAACATCGGGCGAAACGATATTGAACAATTTGAGGACGACCGTGGCAACACCACGAAAATGGGTCGGTCGCGACCGACCACAAAGAGATTCGCCCAGGCCCTCGACTGTCACATAGGTCGCGTAGCGGCGCGAATACATGATTTCATTAGTTGGGCAAAAGATCAGGTCCACGCCCACGCTTTCGCACAATTCGCGGTCGCGCTCGAACGTTCGCGGATAGCGGTTGAAATCCTCGCCCGGACCAAATTGTGTCGGATTCACATAGATCGAAACGACAACGATGTCGCAGTCCGCCCTCGCACGTCGCATCAGGGTCAAGTGGCCCTCGTGCAAAGCCCCCATGGTTGGAACAAGACCGATGGATTTGCCCTCGCGTCGCCTGGGCGTCAAAAACGTCCGAACCTCTCCGATATTATGCGCGATCTCAAGTGTCATTGGACGCCCAAAGGGTGTTGAGTTATTGCCCGATGCAATTCTTCAGCCGTGAACCTCACAGGTCTTCACTCAGCACTCGTCACTTCTTTTCTGTCAGTAACGCGCCGCGATCGGCATTCGTCGCCCATAGCCGAACGCTTTCGAAGTCACTTTGATACCCGGCGCGGCTTGCAAGCGCTTATACTCGTTTCGGTTGATCCGTCGAACAACGCTTTCGACCGTCTCGCGATCGAACCCGCGCGCGATGATCGCTTCGGCATCGAGGCGGTCCTCGACATAAGCTGCCACGATGGGATCGAGGATTTCATAAGGCGGCAGCGAGTCGGTATCCTTCTGGCCGGGGCGCAATTCGGCCGATGGCGGCTTTTCGATGGAGGATCGCGGGATCAGACTGCGTCCCGCTCGCTCGTTAATGTAGTGTGCCAGACGATAGACCAAAGTTTTTGGAACATCGGCCAGAGCTGCCAGGCCTCCAACCATGTCGCCATAGAGCGTGCAGTAGCCGGTTGCGAGTTCCGACTTGTTGCCTGTGGACAGGACCAGGTGGCCATGCTTGTTCGAGATGGCCATGAGGATCATGCCGCGAAGGCGCGCCTGAAGGTTTTCGGCCGCCAGGTCGGGCTCGCTTTCCGACTCCAGCTCCGTCAGACTCTTCAGACAGGCAGTGTAAATTGGTTCGATGGGAATGACGCGGCATTCGATGCCGAGATTCTCGGCCAACTGGCGCGCATCGTCGAGGCTTTCCGGGGAGGAATAGCGCGAGGGCATCGCAACGCCGAGAACGTTCTCCGAACCGAGTGCTGCCGCCGCTAGCGCGGCCGTCACGGCAGAGTCAATCCCGCCGCTGAGGCCAATCACCGCGCGACGGAAACCACACTTGCCCAGGTAGTCGCGGATGCCAAGCAACAAAGCCTCATAGACCTGCTCCTCGTCGGACGATGCCAAAGTTCGCATCGGCCCGGCCGCCTGGTCGAGATCCACCAAAGCGCCGTCTTCGCGGAAATCGGCCAGCTGAGCGACGATCTCGCCATTGCGGTCGAAGACGTTGCTCCATCCATCGAATACCAGACTGTCGTTGCCTCCGATCAGGTTGACGTGAATCAGCGGCAGGCGATGGCGTGCGGCGATCTGGGCGAACATCTCCTGTTTGATCTTTCGTTTTCCCATCGCAAAGGGCGAAGCCGACATATTGATCAGCACTTCTATCCCCTGGCGGCTCAATTGCTCAATGGGGTCCACGCGATAGAGGCGACGCTGCCAGTAGAGGCGATCGTTCCAACAGTCTTCGCAAATGGAGACACCCAGCCGCCGTCCCAGAAACCCGATGGGTTGAACCTCGGGAGCGGGGTCAAAATATCGCCCTTCGTCGAAAACGTCATACGTCGGGAGAAGTGTTTTGTGGTGAATGGAAACTACTTGTCCATTGGCCAGGAATGCGGCGCTGTTGTGCAATAACTTGCCTTCGCCCGACTCGCGGCGTGAGACAAACCCGACCAGGGCGGCAATTCCCTTGGTCGCCCCGGCCAACTCTTCCACCGCCGCCCGGCTTTTTTCCACAAACCAGGGGAATTCGAGCAGGTCTTTCGGCGGGTAGCCGGTCAGAGTTAATTCGGGAAAGACAACCAGGTCGGCGCCCTCGGTGCGAGCGCGCGCAATCCACTGGCGGACCTTCGCAGCGTTCTCTTCAATCGCGCCGACGGTGGTATTGATTTGGGCAAGAAAGATTTTCATGAATCGTGAGATTCAGCGAAAGTCGGCGCGGCGACGCACCTTTCTCATAGCGCGCGACTGACCAGATGTTGACGCACTTTCTCCAAGAACGTGGCCGACTGGATGAAACCCGCGCCTGCGTTTGCCATTTCCGCCAGAGCACGTTCGCCCACCGCCGAATCGAATGCCCGAATGGCGTCAGCAAGAATATGCACACGATAGCCGCGCTGAAGAAGTCCCAAGACGGCCAGCCGCACACAGCATTCCGTGACCAGCCCATAGACTGCGAATGTGGTACAGGGAATCGCGGCAAAAATCTCCTCGGCCTGTGCATTCGTGAAAACGTCGAGGGCCTGCTTTTCCATGATCACCTGGGCTTGAAAGTCTATTGTTGAGTCGCGTTTGTCATAAGGGATCACCTGGTAACGGGCGGCCAACGTCTCGGGAATTTTCGCCTGCCCCGATGTCCCTTCGATGCAGTGAGGAAGGAATTGGCCGAATTCGGGATCGTCCGGGCGATGGCGATCCATCGAGGCCAACATCCACAAATGATTGGTCTGACCAAATTCGGTCAGTTGTTTCCAGATCGGAATCAGCTCTTCGGCTCCGGGAACATAGAGAGCGCCCGTTGGGAGCACAAAGTCCGCTTGCGTATCCACATCCACGAGGCAGGGCTTGTCAAAGACCGCCATGGTGCCTGTCCTTTCGTTGGCTTGTCCTCATCAAAACCATGAGACCTGATTTGGTCTCTCCCCTCGGTTATTCTGAGATAATCCGAAACTGATGGACGGATGGTCAAGACTTTTTGCCGGTTCTTCGGCCTTGACACCATTCTCGCGCCTCACGTTAGGCTTGGCGGTATCTGACAGGAGAAAGCAGGGGCGCGCAATGCAACAACCTGTCAAGCAATTCTACGAACATCTATAATCCTTGCGAGGATGGGTCGTGGCTGACGGCAAAAAAAGGGTAAAGGGTAAGCCGGGCGGGGAAGGAATCCGCAACATCGCGACCAATCGCCGCGCACGCCACGACTACGAAATCCTGGAAGAATTTGAGGCTGGATTGGTTCTCAAAGGAACCGAAGTCAAATCGCTTCGACTGGGCCGCTGTAGCTTGTCGGACAGCTACGCCTCTTTCCAGCGAGGCGAACTTATCCTTCACCACATGCAAATCCCACCCTACGAGCAGGGCAACCGTTTCAACGTGGACTCCAAACGGTCACGCAAGTTGCTGCTTCACGCCTCCGAGTTGCGTCGCCTTCTTGGTGCCGTCACCCAAAAGGGACTGACGATCATCCCACTGCGCGCCTATTTCTTCGGTCAATACGCCAAAGTCCAAATCGCTCTCTGTCGCGGCAGGAAAACCTACGACAAACGTGAAGCCCTTCGCCAGCGCGAGGAAAGCCGCGAACTCGACCGCCTGCGGAAAGCGATGCGTCGTCGCTAGCTCAGCGCGAATCCTTCACGATGCAACAGCTGGAGAACGCTCTCCTTGGCTTCACGCGCCAAGGCCACCGCGTTCTCTGCCTCACCGCGGTCGGGCTCGGGTCCCTCGTAAGGGTAGCGCATCCGCGATTCGTAAACGGTCAAATCGCCCGCTCGGGCACAGAAGGACGTGATTGCTGTGACCTCCTCGACCATTCTCGACAGCAGGCGCAAGTTGTGGGTGTACGGGAATTCGACCTGGTGTGCGATGAGGTAGGCTTTCAGGTACTTTTCCGCGCACTGCTGCGCGTGATAGCAGACAAGGTCGAACGGACACGGCTCGGCCTGTTCAAGGGCGAACTCTGCGAGGTGCAGATCCTTGTCGGCCTTCTCGATCCAGCTCCGCACGAGGCGGGCAACCTCAGGATCGGCGGCGCTCATAGAGGACCTTTCCTTCCTTCCAGGCCGGCCTTGCTACCGTCCCGACGTATCTCTTGTCTCGCTCGAATTGATCCGGTTCCATGAGGATCAAGTCCGTGGATACACCGAGATCGGTCAACTCCTGGTCCATCCTGGACCATAGGTCTGTGTATTTTCCCCGGATTGGGATCAGAACGAGAAGGTCAATATCACTATGCCGTCCCGCTTCTCCTCGCGCCGTAGAGCCGAAAAGGATGATCGCCTCGGGGTCGAACCTCTCCACCAACCGACGCTTCATCTCTTCGACAATCTGTTCGCGGGTCGTCATCGGCGCGCTTTCGTCCGCCACCACATCTGGCTTGCGTGACTCTTTCTACTTCCCCACGTACAGCACCTCGGCGCCACGGCCTTGCTGAACCAGCGGAATGTAGGTCTCCAACTCCTTCTGCACCTTCGGGTCGGTCAGCTCTATCGTCTTCTTCATATCCGCCGACATATAGGCCGCCGTCACCAGCTTGGTGATCTCCAGTCCATAGGAAAATGGCAAAAGGGCATCGCGCCCGGCCAGGAAGGCATGATAGGCGTCCTCGTTCTCATCGGTGTAGCCATAGAGATCGGCCTCATTGTGATGGACCGCGAGCAACCCGCGGCTGGCCGTCGCCTTTTCGAGCGCGGCCTCCTGGTCGGCCACCGCCTCGGCCGCCACATCGCCGATGAAAATCGTCAACGGCGCAATAAGCGTATTGATCTCGAACGCATAGCCCGGTCCCATGCCGTCCATGAAAAGCCGCAGACCTTGTTTTTCGAACATCCACGAATTAGTGAACTGGGCTTTGACGATCTGGCCGGTTTCGGGATTCTTGTAGGTGATCATGCCCGTCGCGAAGTCTTCGGCGGGTGTCTTCGAGTAATCCACGCCGCGGTCCTTGAGGAGTTTCCTGCGCCAATAGGGCAGACCCCATTTGAGCAAGGCAATGTCCGCGCAGACCGCCTGCGGTTGCAGAAATGTCACGTCCTTGCCCAGCGGCGTCAGAGCATACCAGCCGACAGCGATACTGTGGCAACCCATGTCGCAAAGCACCCCACCGCCCTGACGTGTCGGGTCCCAGAACCAGCCCATGTGTGGGCCGCCATGTTCCTCGGCCGAACGGGTCAGCGCCAACGGACCCATCGTTCGCTGCTGGGGAGCGAGTTGAGCCAGCTGCACCTTGATCGGTTTCATGTGGATCTGATTTTCGAAATAGGCCGTCCGCAACTTCGCTTTCTTGGCGAGATCAACCATCTTGCGCGCCTCGGCGACATTGCGCGCCAGAGGCTTTTCGCAGATGACGCCCTTGAGTTCCGCGCCCGCTTTGACAGCCGCCGTGATCTCGTCCATTATCGTTAGGCGCGCAAAGTTGGGGCAATAGATGGAAATCACGTCCACGCGCTTGGCCATTTCGGTCACAGTCTTGTAGATCGTGCAGGGACCGAGGTTGTTCTCCTTGGCGAAGGCTTGAAGTTCTTTGGCGCCTTCGAGTGCGACGACACCCGAAAGCTCCATTCCTCGAACCTGCATCATGGCTCTGGCCTGAAACCGCGCCACAAATCCTGCACCCACCATCCCCAGTTTCAAAGTTTCCATGTTTACCTCCTCCGGTCTGGTTTATGAGTTTCAAACGATGACAATCCGATCCAACCCAATGTCCGCTTGGCAACAGAGTCGCTTTGCCCTTTTCGCCTGTCAAGGGCGTAGACGAAAAGTGAGAAGTAGTTGCTCTTATTGAAATTCGCGAAATTGGTTGACAGACGGTCCGATCGTTTCACGCCCTTCGCGTCAACCAAATACACGAAATTGAATAAGGCGAAGAAGAAAAAAATGCTTAAAACAGAGGAGAAATGTCTTGACGCGTTCCGAGGGGTAGAATAACCTGAGAGTGATGTGCGGGAAAAGAGGGGAAGGATTGTATTTGCCCCGCGAAGACGCGGTCGAAAGGAGGAAAACGAGGGAGAGTCTGCCAGTGCGGTTGTGTTGTTACGGAAAGCAAAGAAACTGTGCGTGAGGGCAGTAGCTCTCCAAAACAGGAAAGCGAGACATTTTTACACCCATTTAGAATTGCAAAATTCCCTGCTGCACACAGCGCTGGTGAACAGCGGTTCCGCCAAGAGCGCAGCGTAAAGCTCTGCAATTCGGAAAGTGGAACCAGCTGCGGTGGGCTACTTGAAATTTGGTGACACAGTAACAAAAGGCCATGGAACCTAAGATGGCAGAGAACTGTTCGAAATTGATTATTGGGATGCTCCTACTAGTTTGCCTATTTGCCGCACAGCCGGCAATGGCTCAGAAGACGATTGCCTACCTGCGCCAACAAGGCGCGTCGAACTATGCAGCACAAGATGGGAACATAACAAAGATCCTGGGCTCAGCGGGTATTACCATCGGCACCGCCACGATCCCGGGCCTTGGCTATCGGATCAACGAATACGAACAGAATAGCGAGCCAGACCCAATCACGACAGCCGAGGCAGACCTGATTTTTGTGTCCGAGACGATTGCCTCGGGTAATATCAAGTACCATACTGATGATCCCGTGCCAATTGTGATGTGCGAACAAGCTCTCTACGACGATGACGCGCCACCGCGTTCTGAGATGTATTTCTCCGGCGGAGCAGGCAGTTTGGCATCGGGTGTCGCGTTCGATTTCGACATTACGAACAACACGCACCCCATCACCTCGATTTTTCCATTGGGCAGAGTACGGATGTTCAATACGGGCGAATTGGGCTACATGTCCCCGCCCATGGCCGCAGCGGTGACCACCCTGGCGTGTGATCCAACAAACAACACCAGGCCTTGCCTGGCGGTGGCGGACCAGGGGGCGACAGGTTTCCGGCCTGGGGGGACGGGCAACGATCCCGCGCCGGCACGCCGGATCTGTCTCGGTTTCCACTTGAACTCGATGTCAGACCCGACGACGAGCGGGGTCTATCTGCTCCAGAGAGTGGTGCAATGGGCCATGGGCGATCCCGTCACTGCCGGCCCGGTACAGCCACCAACGACACCCCCCAGCGCACCGTCCGGACTGACGGCAACGCAGGTGGTTGGGAGGGCCCATGTTCTCGTCAGCTGGCAGGATAATTCGAATAACGAACAGGGTTTCAAGCTCGAGCGTAAAACCAGCGGCACGGTCTATGTTGAAATCGCTCAGCCTGGCGCCAACGCGACCTCCTATTTGGATACGACTGTTAGTCCCGGGATGACTTACTCCTACCACATCCGTGCTTTCAATAGCGCCGGCGATAGTGCATTCTCGAACGAGGCCGAAGTAGCGGTATTCCCCGTCCTCGGCACCCTTCGTTGGCACCTTTATATCAACTAGTGGTGACCATGCGACGGACATGCCGCGACGGCGTACCTCCCGCTTTTGTTTTCTATATCTCAAGCTCAGTACAGGATTCCATAAATACGGTTACGTATAATAGTTGGCTCCTGAAAGAGAGTGTGGCATTCTCCTCTGGATCGCTGAGAAGGAGGGGAAGACGCGCAGACAAAGCCCATACGTGATCACACTCACATCTGTTGAGAGAGCGAGGTTGGAGGCAACGGCAGGAAAATATACGTTACCCTATCGAGATGCCGTTCGGGCCAAGATTATCCGGTATGCCGCGGAAGGTCTGGCAACTGAGGAAATTGCCAGTCGAGTGGATACGTCCCGACGGATCGTCAGCAAGTGGCGCAAGCGTTTCTTCGAAGAGAGGCTGGCGGGATTGGAGGAACGGCCTCGTGGTGGGCGTCCGGCCCGCTTTTCCCCCCTCGATCGTCGTCGCGGTTAAGGTCTTGGCGTGCCAATTGCCCTACGAAAGGGCCTGCCGCTGTCGCGTTTCAGCGTTTCGGAGATTCACCGGGAAGTTGTGCAGCGCGGCTGGGTGGCTTCGACAGGGGATACCATGTTGTGGCGTTGGTCGAACTATGAACGAAAGGGCGCATGGACCTACTTGGCTGCTTGGGATGTTTGACGAGCCAAACTTCATGGCCGCTGCCAGCGGAAAAGCGGAATCGGGCCGTTCGAACGGCTTGTCGGGCAAGTCATGTCCCAAGAGCCCTCCCAATCCGCCCCCCGGGTGTTCTGGATCGTGGACAACGGTTCTTCGCATCGTGGGCAGACGTGCCTGGAGCGGCCGAGACAGAAGTGGCCCACCATCACGGTCGTCCACACGCCCGTCCATGCCAGCTGGCTCAATCAGGTCGAAATCTGCTTTTCGGTTCTCCAGCGCAAAGCCCTGACGCCAAGTCAGAATACGTAACCGTAATTACGGAATGCAGCACTAGCCCGGATTTCTCAGTGCGCCGTGGAAAGGCGCGGATTTTCAGTGGGTTCATATCCCACCGGGCGACTTTCGCGCCAGCGCTCGACTCTACCCAAGAAAGGGGCGATTAACTAGAATTCCACGTCCAAGCAAGGCATTTTCAAAGCCCTGCAAGGGCGGTTTTGTGTCAGCCCAGGGCAACGCTCTGGGAAAAGAGGTTTCCCCTTCGCGCCAAGCTCTGAAGGAGCGTTCTAGATCGGGCATCGTCGCCGCCGCTTGTAGGGCGCCCTGTCAGGGCTTGACGGGTGTGGGGCCGTCGAGTCCCAGAGCGTTGCCCTGGGCTGATATAGCTGACCCCTTCAGGGTTGTCGCTGGGAGAATTCCGGGCGAGGGTCCCTTTCAATCTGCTGTTTGCCGAAATCCCTGTAATCCAAAGCCTGCAGTGTTTACCACGAGTCGCCGTATGAATCTGAAATTATCTTTGTCCTGATGCTGGCAATGGAGGTCCGGACGGCATTTTTGGGAGGGACAGCTATGGACGCAGGCGGCGAGTTCTACGATCTCGTGATGGCCGGCAGTGCGGCGTCGGGGCGCGCCTCAACGGATGAAGAAAAACGGGAGACCCTAGCGGTCTCCCGTTTAGATAGCCTGTTCAACTCAGCCGATTTCTCTGAGTCGCTCTCAACGATACAGGTGCCAGTGTCGGGCGTCTTGAGCGCCAGCCACTTCCACCTCCGAAGTGTAGAGGCTATTGCCGGCGGGGTTATATGCCCGGAGGCGATAAAAGTAGTTCCCGCCCGGCGTTATGCTCGAATCGAGATAGGATGTCGCATCAAACGGTATGATCGCAATCTCGACCCAGGTCCCCGTGGTGCCTAGCTTGCGTTCGAGGCGATAGCCCGATTCCCGCTGAACATCATTCCACTCCAGGAGGTTTCTAGAGGGCCCCGACAACGAGCATTGAAAGCCCGTCGGTGTGACCGGCGCCGGCTCGCTGACGTTGACCGGCTCATTCATAGCCCACTGGACGGTTCGCTGGAGCAGATAGAGGCCTTGAACGGTCGGCGTCGTCATGCTGTTGGCGTGGTAGCCCAGACACACGCGGCGAGCAGGTGTGGGTGAAAAACCGGCGGGCGCGCCCGCCCGCAATCCGGTGGCTCCCCGATCCATCACGGCGAGGGTGACTTGCGCCGTGCTCGTTGCGCGAGTTGCGAGCGGCATCACACCGGCTCCGAGCGTGGTCATCCTGCCAATCTGGCCTATCCCGGAGCTGCGATCATAGATCTGCAAGTTGCCCAGCGAGAAGATTTGCGTGATCGGATGAGTCGTGGACGTGATATTGAACATGTTCTCGTCGAGGGTCCCTGCCCCGTCGCTGAAATACATATCATCAATCTGCGTGCCGCCACCGTCGTCGAAGTTGGCCTGCTCGGTCATGACCAACGGCAGCGGGTCGTCGCCGTGTCGTTTAGTATTGCTACTGCCGACAGTCTGCGAGATGAAGATCAGGTCGCCGTCCGCCGACGAATAGGTGTCGGCGTCCGTATCCTGCTGGACCTCGATGACTCCGTAACGCAGGGGCGGGACCGTGGTCGCGCCCACCTGGACACCTGCGTCCCCCAACACGTTGATAATGTTGCGGTCGTGCGTCGCATAGTCGCCGGCGTTCCTGTTGCGGATATAGATGATCCTCTTGGCGTTCGAGACCAGCATCGTTTTGCCGGTGATGGGATAGTCAAGAAACTGCGCGTCGCGCGCCGAACCGCTGAAAATTCCCGGCATCGCTTGATCAATCGGTGTGACGGCGTAGGAAAGTAAAGTGGTGGCGGAGGTGAACGGCGCCAAAGACCATGTGATTACCCCGCTGGTGGCTGTTCCGCCGTGGCTGATCGAGGAGATCGTCCAACTGGTTGGGACGGTCTCGGTCACGGTCAGCGTGGTCGTATCGTTGGCCTTCGCCAGGTTGATGGTTACCGTCACCGGTTGTCCTGGCAGGAAGACCGATGCCAGGATGTCGCGTGTCGCCGCGGCGAGAGTCGGCACGACGGGCTGGATACTCACGTCGTCAAATGTTGCCGTGGCAAGGACTGTGTTGGTCGTGGCTCCGGCATCGCCGTTGTCCATGTGGCTGGTGACAAACAGATCCAAGGCCACGTCGTTCCCCGTTAGATCCGGAATCACCCACGGCGGATTGACCAGAACCCACTGAGTGGTGGTAGTGTTCCAGACGTAGCCGGCGACCGTGTCGCCGACGCGGAGGAGCCGCAACTTCGCCGGCGCGACAAAGCCCGTCGGCCACGAGGCTTCGCCGCCGTTGGCCGCAGCGGCGCTATCATTTGTGCGCCATTCGAAAATGACTTGCTTGCTCGGAACATTGAGTGGGTTGCGGATGCCGACATAGGCGCGGGCGGAAGTTCCGGTCATGCGCTGGCGCACCATGATGCCGGCCTTGGCCCAGATATTGGGACCGGCGTTCACCCAGTTGACGACGGCTTCAGCGGTGAAATTGCCCGTCATCCATTTTCCCGTCAAACGGCAACGGTCAACGGTGCCGGCAACGTCTCCACCAGCGCCGCTGATGGTGTATTGCGGTGACGCGAAGGTGCTGCTTCCCATAAGGGACGGGTTGCCGGTGGCTGCACCCAGCGGTGCAACGCCGATATTGCCGTGCCAGTCAAATTGTCCGATGGGAAGGCCGCCGAGAAGAACATTGTCCCCCTCAATCGGGAGGGCGAGACCCGGTCCGGCATTCACGGTGCCTGTGAAGGTCGCGGTCGGGCCTGCGGTCGGTGTTACCTCATAAGTCAGCGTTTCGGCGACGGCTCCGAGGGTTACGGTCCAGGTGACCACGCCGGCGGCAAAGGAAGCGGTACCCGCACTGGGTGTGAGGGCGGTCGCCGTCAAGCCGGCGGGCACGGTTTCGCTGACGACGATCTGACCACCGCCGGGCAGTGGCGTGGCCGTCAGGCGCACCGTGGCGGGATTAACGCCCGCAAAAAGCAGAGGAGAGGGAAGAGCACGGGCAACAGTGCCTCGCGGCGGTGTGGGCGTCAGACTGAACAATTGCGTCACTTCGGCAGCGGTCAACGGGCGATTGAACAGCCGCACCTCGTCCAGAAGGCCGTTGAAGTGGCGTGCCCCCGACCACGCATAGCCAAGCCGAGCGACGCCTCCGCAAGTGAACGGATTGCCGGTATGAGCGCCGGTTACCCGCGATGCACCATCCACATAAATCGCGACTGTATTGGCCGCCTTGTCCCACGTTGCCACGGCGTGGTGCCACGCGTTGTCGTCGTAACGTGTCCCGCTCGGAGTCTGAAGGTTGACGTCCGCGCCGCCGATGGTGGTGCCCTCGATGAAGAACCGGACTCGCCCATTGTTCGTGCCGTTGTTTATGTACAGATGGAGTTCGTTCTGGCTGCCCCCACCGTCGCCGTTATTGGTCTCTCCGGCCCAGAACATGTGTCCATAGTCTGCACTAGGACCCCATACTCCCGACGGGGTCTTGAACCACATCGAGATAGATCCGGTGTTGGAATTCAGCATCCCGGGCGGCAGCTGGACATAGTCATCCAACATGTCGAAACTCAGGCAGCTGCCAAATTTTCCCGGCGTCCACGTGGGGGAATTAAACAAAGTTCCGTTGTAGCCGTTTTGGAAATCGTGGGTCTCGTTGCCGCCATTCTCATCCAGCGGCCAGTAGCCGACCTGGCCCGGTGGAACCTGGGCCGAAACGATCGCCGCCAAGAAGAAAACCACGGCGAACATGGCCATTCCTTGAAATAGTCTTCTTGGATGCATTTCCTTCTGCCCCCTGGCAACCTGCAGTTGGTTGATGCTCCGCATTTGCCCTATTAGAGATCACAATACCGGAACACCAAGTGCTCGGCTGCTTTTTAATGGATGGTACTTTGTTGATGCTCAAAATCTCTATTGCGTTGACCCCACGCCAGGCAACGGGCGGCGAAAAGCAGAACTTGCGCGCTCCGAATGCCTGATCGGCAGCACCTCCTTTTCCCAAGCGTCATATCCTGACTGGCTGCCCATCCGTTAGCAGGCCAGCCACGTCCCGCCTGCAACCGTGAATATCCGCTCGCAAAGAAGTCTCAACGTGAATTGCGCGGGGATATGGGCTATGGATGAATTATGCGGTGTGACCCCTGCGTGCCAACAGCGAGGATAGAACAAACCGAACTCTATACACCCCACTGTAGCATACACCTGACTTCTAGTTCGCCTTTGTTTACTGTGTCAAGAAGATTTGGAACATTTAACGGCGGTGGGAAAGTGTACCACCGGGGGGTAAGATTGGTGGGTCTGTGTGGCGGTCTTTTTGTTCTTCCAAATGGACGCCATTCTCAGACTCCGGGATAGCGAAATGGCAATCCTCGGAAATCTCCAAGAGCCGATAGGTTCTCCATCAGGTTGTCAGATTATTGTCAGGAGGAATTCTGAAGAATATTGAAGATACAGACCTTAGCCTGCACTGGCGGAGACGCTGGGACTTGAACGCTCCTCTTGCTGTCATAGCCCTAGGACGGGCGACAGAGAATCGTCCGTGTCAATGATCGGGAATTCAGAAGTCCCTCATCTGGCGGGAGGGGCGTTTTGGGCCGGCGGCCAGGGCGCGGCCTGAGACGGCTCGGCGAGCGAGGCTGACGGCCGATTCCAGAGCATCGAGACCGTCGTCGTGGGCGGCGCGCGGGAATTGCTCGCATTGCTGAATGAACTTTTCGCTCAGGTCGCGCGAGAATAGCAGCCAACCATTGGCGATCAAGGTTTCGAGCGAGGCGATGCGGCGAAGTTTATTCTCGCGGTGGGTAACCTGTTCGATTGGGAGATCCCAAGGGCGTCCTGCCTGGCGGCGTCGCTGCCGCTCCTCCTCGATCGGCTGCGCCAGGAGCGACTGGAAACAGTTGCCCTCGAACCCGAAAAGACGATAGTTCCAGATTTCGTGCAGATCGAAAATCTTCTCGATCTGGTGGCTGGGCGAGGCACGCTCCATCCAGATGTCCAGGATATAGAGGTAGCCATGTTCGTCGCGCCCGACCGTGGCCACAGCCGCGAAATCGCCTTCCGCGCCGCCCAGCGCCGAATCGAGAAACCCAAACCGAACGAGCTGGTCGAGGGAGACGGGGCGATCCTGCCCAGATTCAGACACGGACGGTGGCGCAGGCATCTTGCCTGCGATTTCGCGGGCCACAGGGAGAGCATCTTGCCCTTCAGTTTTCACGGGCAGGATGCCCGTGCCACAACGGAAGTAGCGAAACATCTCGGAGTCGAATAGTTGCGCCTCGTGGTGGCGTGGGTCGTTTTGCTTTTCCTGGAAAAAGGCTTTGCGCCCGCGCGTTGCGAGCTGACACATCAGGTCGTAGTAATCCTCTTTTTCGGGCCAGAGGACGCGCGTTCCCTTCAGCATTGCCTCGCGGTGCGACTCATAGAAGCCGCGTGCGGTTTCGAGGCGATGAGGATCGGAGAGATCGTTGAACCGACCGCGCCATTGGTCCCACAGCGCTGTGTTCTCGGCGAAAGATTCAATGGCTCGAAATACGCGCGATTGAAAGTCCGGGCGCTTGAGAATGTTGGCCAGGAGACTGTCGGGATGAAGCAGCGTGCCGACGACAATGAGGTTCGTGTAAGCGTTGCCGATGTTTTCGAGGACTTCGTTGAACCAGACGGCCAGTTTCTCGCGCTGTTCCGGAGACTCGACCCCTTCGGAGTCTTCCACATCATCCATGACGATTTTGGTTGGCCGATACTGGCGATAGGTGATGCCGCGCAACTCGGTGCCGACGCTGAACGCTTCGAGAGCAATCTTGTTGGCCGTCAGTTGGCGCGATGTGATACGGCCGATCTGCGGGGCGAAGCATTCGCGCAACATGCGATTCTCGGCCAACTCCGAGCGAATGCTTTTCAGTTTGCTGATGGATTGAGGCAACGTCGCGGAAACGATGATAATATAACCCTCGCTGCGATAGACGATGTCGTGAAGGGGGAGAAGCAGGGTCGCGATGGTGGACTTGGCATAGCCGCGTGGGGCGGCGACAGCAAAGTTCTTTCCTCGGCGCTCGAGCAGTGGCTGATGTTGCTGACGACGGTATTGCCGGAACAGATGGTTGTGGAGCGCGGAGAACGGCTCGCGGCAGTAATGGGGGAAGAAGACGCGACAGAAAAGCGCCGGGTCGGTTTCACACCGAATCCTCATCATTTCCGTCTGAATGGTTGGGTTTGCACAATTCGCGTATTCTTCGAGAAATTTCTTCCGCGACAGTTTTTGTAGCGTCAGGCGATCCGAGGGATTGAACATCACTGTTTCCTCCACCACCGTGGGCGGCGTAACGACCTTCGTGGATTCGCTTGAGGCACTGAACGGCAATGAAGATTTCGCGCATGACCGACGTGCCCGGCGCGGCGGGGGCAGGCTTGGGAACAAGGATCGGCGGTGACGCATCCGAAGTTTCTTTGCAGGCCTTGGGAGCCCTACGAGTCAAGCCAGCCGAACGGGCACCACGGCGGCGAGACCGCACTGTGTCGGCCTTCTTCGCGTCGAGGTCGGTTGGCATTGGTTGCGTCGGGTTGCCTTCAAGCGCTGCAAGTTGTTGATCAAGGAACGCCTCGACGAGACGTTCGGCCTTGCTCCAGAGGCGATCATAGCGCTCGTTGAGCTCAGCGAAATCCACCTCGGTTTCTCCAGTAAGGCGTGGCATGGGTATCCTGCCCATGGCGCTTGGCGGTCGAGGATGTCTGCCTTTCGGGGTTCGACCTTATGCGCGTAGCGTAGGGAACAGAAGAGCGGTTTGGCTATTCCCTTCCGAGCACAACTGGGGCCTTGTTGCCATTTGGCGTTCAGGCAAGGGGCAGCATTCGATCAATAGAGACAGCCAATATGCTGGTGTGGCCTTATTCTTTTCGGTGCGATCGCGCCGCCTCCTCATAGACGGCGAGTGTCTGGCGGGCGAACCGCTCCCACGTCATTTGCCGGGCGAATTCGAGGCCGCGCCGAATGTACTCCGCGCGCAATGGTGCATCCGAAAGAGCGCGTATGATCCCCGCGGCGATTTGGGAGGGTCGCATCGGATCAACCAGTATGCCTCGGTCCTTGCCGACGAGTTCGCGCAACGAGGACGTATCGCCAGCCACGACTGACACGCCACACGCCATCGCTTCGAGAACCGTCAGACCAAATCCTTCATAAAGCGACGGGAGAACAAAGAGTTCGGCCCCGTTGTATAGTTCGGGAAGTTCCTCCCGACTGATGTAGCCAGTAAAAGTCACCCATTGCGAAAGCCCGAGCGAGGCCACAGCGCGCTCGACGCGGGCGATGGCCTTGCCGCGCCCCCCGACGATGACCAGTGACGGTGCATCAGGCTGCTCGTTCCGGACAAGTGCGTAGGCTTCAATCAGGCGCTCGACATTCTTGCGCGGCTCGATCGTTCCCACGAAAAGAAGGTAGCGGTCGGGAAGGCGATGGCGTGTCCGAATAGCGGCCCGTTGCTCGGGATTCTCGATTCGGCGAAAGAGGCTGTCCACACCGGGGCAAACTACTGCGATTCGCTCGGGAGCGACACCAAGCAGTTCGATCAGATCATCGCGGGTGGCCTGCGAAGTAGCGATGACACGGTCCATTTCCTTTGCGCGCCGAGGCAGCGTGGCGTGGAGGTATCGCCCGCCCAACACCTCGCATGCCTTCGGCTCACGGATGAAATAGAGGTCGTAAACGGTGGTGACGCGCGCCCCAGATCGCTGTGGCGGAATATAGGTCGCTGCCGAGTGGAAAACATCCACATTGCCGACAAATCGCTCGATGGCCGGACGGTTGAAATACCGCCACAAAAACAAAAGCGCAGGACCGGCGAGACGGCGGTGGCAAATGGTGAAATTCTCGTGGTCCATCCACGGCTCGCGGCAGAGGCCGTGACGAAGCGAATTGAGGAAGATTACATATTGGTTCTGTGAATCCGCCAGCGCAAGATGGTGAAGCAGATGAGCCGTGCAGTGACCTATCCCCGTGCGGCGGAGAAGAATGGAGGAGCCGTCAATGCCGATTCGCATAATCGCTCTCCGGGAAGGGTTTGCTTAATGGCCGATTTCGTGTCCCAACTCCCATGCCGAAGGGCCAGCAGCTCCTCCGTGTTGTCTTCCTATTTCGGGGCAGGCGGTGATGAATTGCCATGGGGCTTCTCAACCGGCCGGTTTTCCCCGGTCCCTGGACCACCTTGTTGGCTTGGCGGCAGCGGAACAGACGGTGCCGCCCCTTTCGGCTCCGGGGACATTCTGTCCGGCGGCGACACCTTTTCCTGCTCGCTAGTTGCGGGGAGAACCAGAGGGATCTGTATTCTCGTGGGTGCGCCCCGATAGGTTGTCGAGTATCGGTTCTTGGGGGCCATTTGGACCCTGCCGACTCCAACGAGACCATCTCGACGACTGTCGGTTTGGAGGACTACAAGTGTATAAGTTCCGGGCAAGGTTTGGATGACCACGCCGTTGTAAGGCAAGACTTGTGCGCGGCGCGAGTTCGGTCCGCTGAGCAGCACTTCCAGGGGGTGGCCGGAGAGGTCGGTCATTCGCAACTCGGCATCGGGGGTGAACATCGGCCCGAGCCGTTCAATGTGCAACTCATATGTTGCAGTTGAGGCGGCGATTCGCTGGGCCTGGCGGTCAATCAGTTTTTGGAGATCCGCTTCCTGGGGCGGCATCCATTGGCCCTTGAGATACACCAGTCCTTGTTTCCGTTTTTTCTCCGCCTCGATCTTTTCCATTTCCTGGCGTGTCATCCATTGACGAAGTGTCTCATGGAAAACCAACCCCTTTGCTTCCTGTTCGAGTTTGAGTTTCTCGGCACGCCGCATCCACTTGCCTTGGTACTCGGCCAGATCGTGCTCCTTGGGATTGACCCACTGCCCTTCATAAAGCACCAGGCCACGCTCGCGTTGCTGGCGGGCGAACAGATCGGGCGTTGGATCAAGCCGAAAATGCAGTTTCTGGTGTCGCCACAATCCCGCCTCGACGAGCAAAGGCGCAGTTGAGTAATGGCCGTCTTTATGAACACGCACGAAGTAGTAGGGATCGGGACGAACCCATTTCCACGCTGGTGTGGCGAGGGCTTTGGATGTTTCCGGTGGCCAGGGACGCCACGGCGGTGTGCCCGTCGGGGAGTAGGTGATCTCTGCGCCCGGCGGATCGGACGTGACGCTGACCATGGCGCAGGCGCTGATGGCCACGGGAAAGACAAGCAAGACAGCCAACCTCATTATTGGGCGCAACATGCTCCTTCCCTTCGCCCGACGATTGCTTTCGGGCAAACTGACAGCACCCCACCGAATTTCGCAAGAGCAATTTTGTCAAGGTTGTGCCGCGGAAAACGGTTTTGATGAATGGCACTTGGTTGTGGTCAACAGAGGTGGCTTGATTCAAATTTGAATCCATCCGCAGGAGAGATGGAGACATGAAGTGGTGCGGAGGCACGTTCGGGATGTCGTCGGCGGCAACGAGTATCACCGTGGTTCTGGTGGGGACGGCTGCGGGACGTTGGGCATCGTTGCCTGGCAAGCGGCGACTCCCGCTTCCCGCTGGGGTTTCTATCGCTGAGACGGGCATCGAAGTCGCCGCTCACTTGGCGGAGCGACCGAGCAAGCCATAAGCGAGCGCCAGGAACGCAAGTAGGGCCTGGATCACACCGAGCAGAAAGATTGCCAGAGGCATTTGCAGCCAGAGAATCAGGTAGAACGTTGTCCCCAAAGTGCCGACGATGCTGCCAAGGGTTGAGAGGGCGTAGAGAGCACCGACCTGGCGGCCCAGCCTGGATGGATCGTCGGCGAGAAGCCGCACAGCGAATGGCGAAACGGTGCCGAGGGCTGTGGTCGGAATGAAGAACAGCGCGAGCGACGCAAGCAGCGGTCCCGTGCGCTCGACCGAGTCGGTGTGAAGCGCGCGAAAAATCGCGCCGCAAACCTGCGTGGAGAAGACCGGAAGGCCCCCGAGCAGAACAGCGGAGAGCAGCAACAACAGGCCGAAATCAATGAACGAGGTAAATCGGTCGGACAGGTGGCCGCCGAGGTAATAGCCGGCGGCCAGACCCGCCATGAAGACCGCGATCAGACTGCCCCACACAAAGACCGAGCTGCCGAACTTGGGTTGCAGAATGCGGCTGGCCAGAATTTCGAGCGAGAGCACAACAGCCCCACTGACCAGAACTATCGAGTAGAGGATTGTCTTGCGCAAGGTCATGCTGTGACTCCAATCGGTCTTGTGTACGCGAAGGTCGGCTCTCACGCGAGTAAAACGATTATTCGGTTCTCTGGGTACGCAACACTTCGACGGGCGCGTGATCGTCGGTCAGAACCTGCTCCCTGCAAGGCCGGTGCGTGGCATACTGATAGGTGCTTTGGAGGAGGTCGGCCAGATCGAAGTGAAACTTCTTTTCGCGCGTGATCTGTGCCGCCCGCTCCACGACGGTGTGTTTGGGAACCTGACCGGCGCGGTTGGTGGTGATGAAGATGTAGTTGCCGCTGCTTAGACCGGGAAAAATGTAGAGTTCAGGGAACGTCGCCTGAAACGTTTTGATCTCGGCCTCAAAATACTTGTTCATGTCGGGGCTCCAGATGTTGGAAACCACGACACCGTTGGGCTTGAGGTGGCGACGCACCTCTTCCATGAACTCTTTGGTCGTGAGATGAAAGGGAATGGAGGCCGTGTTGTAGGCATCCAGGAAAATCAGGTCGTATTTCTTGTCGCTCTTGCTCAGGAACACACGACCATCCTTGACATAGACCTTCATCCGTTCGTCCTCGGCAAACTGGAAGTATTTCTTGGCGACTTCGACAACCACAGGGTCTATCTCCGCGATGTCAATGGTAGCCTCGCCGTAGTGGTGGCGGAAAAACTTGGGCATCGAGGCCCCTCCCAGTCCAACGAAGAGAACATCTTTGGGTTCGTCACAAAAGGCCAGTCCTGCGAACACCAGACGCGCATATACATAGTGGAGAAAAATTGGGTCGCTGATTTTCATCGCACTTTGGGTCCCACGTGTTTCGTCGAATGCCAGGTAGCGATAGCCGTCCTCCTCGGTGACATAGACATGGTGGTAGAGTGATTCCCCCTCGAAGATGACGTCGTAGGCATGACCCAGCGACGTGGCTAGAAAACAAAACAGTACCATCCACACTCGGATTCTCATCTTTTTTCTCCCGATTCGGACGACCACCGTTCTCGTGGGAGCAATTCATGAATTGCCCTTATCGCATCTCGAACAAAGAAGAAATTGATTCTTGGCCCTCCTCTCGTTCGAAGGCGGCTTGACATCTGGCAGACATCGCTCGGTAAATCAATCTCTTTTGTCGCTTCGTTTGGCGCGGAAGTAATTGCCCAACAGCCGGCCACACTCTTCGGCCAGAATCCCGCCAACGACTCGCACCCGATGGTTCCAGCCGTGGTCGCCGAGAACGTTGAGCCGCGTTCCGACAGCGCCAAACTTGGGATTGGATGCGCCGAAGAAAAGAGCCTCGATCCGCGCCAGGAGAATTGCGCCCGCACACATGGCACAGGGTTCGAGCGTGACGAAGATCTTGCATCCCTCCAGACGCCAGTCGCCAAGCGACCGCGCCGCCTCGCGCAAGGCAAGCATCTCGGCGTGAGCCGTTGGATCGCGAAGCGCCACGCGCTGATCGTGGCCGCGTCCGACAACGGTTTCGCCCGAGACAACCACCGCGCCGACCGGAACCTCGTCCTCGGCGAAGGCAATGCGCGCCTGCTCGATCGCCTCCCGCATCCACACTTCGGCTCGTTCGATTTCGCTCATCGCGGCAGAGTTTTCCCGTTCACTTCGGCGATGCGGTGGTTGGGCATGTGCACAATAACGCCGCTGCTGAGTTCAATGCGAAGCGCCTGGCCTGCTTCGCCAAGAATCCTGCAAGGCAACGAACTACCATTGGTCAGGACGACAGTATCGGGATATTCGCGAAAGGATGGAGAGGGTGGTTGTGAGGCGGGACTGGTCGTCATCGTAGCAAAGGGAATCGGTGCGGGCGGGAGAGTTGCGGTCGAGGCTCGTGTATTTTTCGGCAGAAAGGTCTTCTTGCTTGCGGGGGTCCTTTGGACCGACCCGGACGTTGGCAAGGGTCCCACTGTGCCCGCGCTGGCTTTCTGAATCGCGACGGTCGCGCCCGACGTGGTCTGTCCGCCCGTCTGACGCAATACCTCATTGAGGGGCAATGGCGGAGGCAGCACATTGAACAGCGAAAGCGGTTCGCTTGTGCGGTTGATCTCGAATTCGAAAACTACTGGCGCCGATGTGGGCGGCGACGGAAGGGTGGGGCTTGTCGAAGTTTCCGCAAAACTTCCCGCAATGAGAATCAAAGGGGCCAACGCCATGGCCGCACTGTTCAGTGCTCTTCTCGCCGATCTCATGTCTCGCATTTGGCGCAACTCCATGGCGCCACAAGACGCGCGGTGACTTGTCGGCAAATTGGATCGAACTTCGGCGTTTGGTCAACGGGAATTCACAACGAGTCTTAACCTTCTGAACTTTAGAACTTTTCGGATGTTCATGGCAATTGAAACGAGGGAGCGATCGAGCGAAGGTGCTCTTGACATGAAACGCACCCATTCCAGTTCAAGAGGCCCCGCTGATGACCGCTCCCGTCC
>Ga0315280_10003985_pt1 | contig 22190 bp, 17 predicted proteins | sample YL17G06_40_MG_FD_203697 | JGI IMG/M metagenome (GOLD analysis project Ga0315280, IMG submission 203697) | Sediment microbial communities from Yellowstone Lake, YNP, Wyoming, USA - YL17G06_40 | ecosystem: Environmental > Aquatic > Freshwater > Lake > Sediment | place: USA: Wyoming | collected...
GTGATCGTCAGCCATCAGGTCGAGGGCTGGAAGGATTTCCCGCTGGTCGAGTGGTGCGAGAAGACGCTCGGCCTGCCCACGCTCCTGGCCAACGATTCCGACAGCGCCGGCCTGGCAGAGGCCCGATTCGGCGGCGGCAAGGGGCACCGGGTGGTGTTCTACAACAACATCGGCAGCGGCATCGGGGGTGCCTTGGTGATCGACGGCCGGCTGTACCAGGGCGGCGGCGGGGTGGCCTCCGAGATCGGGCACCTCCGCACCGGACTCGATGCCGAGCGCCCGGACCAGGACCTCGAATCCATCGCCAGCGGCTGGGCGCTGACGTCCTACGCACGCCAACTCGTCGACCAAGGCCGGTTTAACTCGGAAGTCAGTGCCGATCTCGTGGCCCGTTGCCAAGGGGACATCGCGCGGCTCAGCACGAAGATCCTTGCCGAGGCCGCCGCGGCCGGGAACCGGCTGGCCCTTGCAGCGTTCGACCGCGGCTGCCGGGCCGCAGGCTGGGCCTTGGCTCAGGTGATCACCCTCTTGGCGCCCAACGTGGTGGTGATGGGCGGCGGGGTGTCGCTGGCCGGGGAGGCCGTGTTCCTGGCGCCGCTGCGGCGCTACGTGGACCGCTACATCTTCCCGCCGCTCTTGGGGACCTACCGCATCGTCCCCGCCGCGCTGGGCGAAGAGGTGGTGGTCCACGGGGTTCTGGCCCTGGCGGCCGAGTGAAAGGGGGTCGGGAGTCTTTTCCGGCTCAGGAGACTTGCCTTTTTGTGGCTCATCCGATTGAAGAATGCGCAGGCTTAAACAATGAGGGCCTTCCGCAGAATCTGGGGGTGAAATTGGAGGTTGTTGCCGATTCGGGGCTGCGTTTTCTGAGGCATGGCAGGGCAAATGAATGGGTATGAGAAAAGCGCTCTGGTGGCCGAGGCCATCAGGGCCAGGAGGGTTCATTCACCCGCCCTGACCCGGCTATCCCTTGTCGGGTTGCTCGCCAGCAGAGCCCGACTCCGTTTCACCGGGCACCGTCGATTCTAGCCGAGTCTGAGCGTCAGCACCATTCATTTGCCCTGCCAAGCCTCACAAAACGCATCGTCCGGTCGGTACACCCCGTTTCCACCCGCACATTTTCAAGCCTGCGCATTCTTGAGTCAGATGAACCCTTTTGGTTGGCGTTTGCCCGGAAAAGACTCCCGACCCCTTTTTCAATTGGGAGCAGCCGACGCCTCGGCGAGCGTCCCTTCGATCAGTGCCGGAAACAGGCCAAAGTGCCACTGGTAGACGTTCTTGAGCGTCTGGGCTTGTTCCGGATCGAGCTTGTCCAGCTCCACGAAGTCGGTGCCGCCCATCTGCGCGTCTTTGAAGCGGGAGCCGAAGCCGATGAGCGTCACCGATCCCCCGTTGCTGCCCCAAGACATTGTGGTCCCCACCGGCTTGCCGTTGACCCAGGCGAAGGGCTTCCCGCCGCGCACCGCGAAGGCATTGGCGACGGGCACCGCCGGCCAGCCCTTGGAACTCTGCAATTGGCCGTCGAGCTGCATCTTGTCGTCTACGGAGAGCTCGCGGAACGGTTCCAGCAATCGGTTCGCCTGCGGCTTCGTCTTCGCGGCCAGGTCCTTGCGCGCGATCTCGCACGGGGTCCAGGTCGGCCGATGCGACCGGCGATCGGACTGGTCTTCGGGCTGCTTTTCTGCCGGGGACTCGACCACAAGGACCTTGCCTCCCTGTTCCACGTAGTCCCGAACGCGCTGTCGGAACCGGTCGCCCACCGGGAGATCGGGATGGAGGAACACGAGCGCATTAGCGCGGAATTCGTCGGGGTCGTCCAGCCGGGCCGTGAAGTACCCGAGCCGCAGGATCCATCGCTCGAAGATCCCAAACGAATCGTCCTTGGCGCTGACGGTGCCGCTCTTGGGGAGTCTCGCGCTGCAAACGGTCTGGTCCATCACCACCTCGACCAGCGGCCTGTCCGGCAGCGGTTTCGGAAGCGGCATCGCCGACTGCTGGGCCGCCCTGACGCCCACCACAGCCAACGCCCAGCCGAGCACCCCGCAACCCACCAGGGCCAGCCATCCCCCATTCCAGGTCCGCGCAAACCACAGGCTGCCGCAGCCAAGCAGAAGACCAGCTATGACCAGCGGATAGAACGGGTCAAGCCACGGGCTGCGGTGGTTGAGCCAATCGACGAGTCCCATCCAGATTTCCTTCTTGCCCGGCTCAAAGACGCAAAAGTTGGAGAAGCTCGTGGAGTCGGTGAAGGCCGCCACCCGGCCCCGACCGCAACGCATCGACCAGACCTGCACGAACGCGCCGTAGCGCATCTGGGGGCGATCGTCCGGGGCGGGCTGGAGATTCGGGGCGAAGTAGTCGGGCGGGAGGTTCTTAAAACCGGCCGCCCGCATTGGCGCCCGGCCGTGACTTGCGCCCGGGGCGATCGAGCACGAGGTGGCAAAGTCCATCTCGCGGAGGTGCTGAACGATCGGGTGCGGCACCAGAGGCGGAGCGTAATGGTCCTCCCACGGTTTGTCGATGCCCAGCAGGCAGTCGTAACGGAAGCGGAACCCGAACCGCTCCGCCACGCGGTTGAGGTACGTGGCGTGGCCGTAGACGTTCGTGTGGTCGCCGATGAAGAGCAGCCCGCCGCCGCCGCGCACGAACTCCTCGATCGCGTCGATCTCGTCGTCGGCAAACGGCCGCCCGGGGACCTTCAGCACCAGCACGTCGTAGTCCTTCAAGAGCGTGTCCGTGATGCGCCGCGGGGGCTCGGTGGGAACCTCGATCTCCTGGGGCGGCTCTGTCCGTGCGCCCCCCGCCGGGGCATTGCCCTCGTCGGTCTGCGGCAGAGCGACCATCTTCGTGGGCTCCGCCAGGGGGGTGACCTCCGGAAAGAAGTGCCTCGCATACTCCGTGATGCAGTAGTAGTTATAGCCGGAAAGCTCGCCGTACCACGTCTTGTCGTAGCGCTTGTTGGTGCGGGTCCGGTGCCAGCGTGCGTCGTTCCTGGTCCGGTCCCAGATCGAGTCCCCGGTCCACCGGTTGTCCTCGATGAGGATCCGGCCGCCCTTGGCCTGCCCAACGGGGTCCCAGAACACGCCCGCCGAGAAGCATCCCACGCCCAGAGCGGCCAGCAGACCGGCCGTCAGGTATTTGAGCGGACGGCCTTGCGCCCTCGCCCGAGCCCGGCGGGTGCGATCGGTCGGCGAAGGCTGGCCGGTGGGCGCCGTCTCCGCGGCACCCGGACGCGGGACTAATCGCCACGCCAGGAGAACCGGGCCGGCCAATAAGAGGAGGTGCAGTGGCGTGCTCCAGAAGAGCCTCATCGGCAACATCGGGGCTTCCGCAAGGTCCTGGCCCAGGTCCATCCGAACCACGTCGTGCAGGTACAGCGACAAGAGGACGCCGGTGCGGACCGGCAGCCAAAGCAGGACCGGCAGGAGGAACCATAGCAGAGCCCGCGCTATCCGCCACCCTTGCGGCGACGATGGGCCTTGCGAAGGCGTTTCCGGCCGCTCCGGCCAAAGCCGCCAAACGACCAGCACCACCCCACCGACCAGGAAGCACCACGTGGCCGGGTCCAGCAGCAGTTCCCACGTGGCCCCGAGCAAACTGGGCCGGTGAAAATAGGAGAAAAGCGCGACGTCGCTGCCGTGGACGCCCACCTCCATTCCCAACGCGCCGGCCACCGCGCCGATGAGCTTCGCCAACAAAGACGGCAGCTCATGAGAGCGGGAAGTCCAGACCTCGTAACTCTGGATGGCGAGGGCCTGCGCGGCAAGGACGCACCCGCCGATCACGCCGGCTCGACTGACGCGGCCGAGAATCCCCGCCAGCCATCCCGGCAACGAGTCTTCCGCAGGGTGCAGCGATCCCTCGGGCCTCTGACCGCGAAACCAGGCCGCAATGACGCGAATCCCAGTGACCGCCAGCGGCCATGCCTGAATCGCCCCGCCTACCACGATTCCCCAGAAGGCCGCTTGATAGGGCCACCGCGCGATCCCAAGCGCCGGCAGGCTCAACAGGGCCGCCAGGCCGGACTCGCGAGGCCCTTGGTGGCGTCCTGCGGTGGTGGTCAGTAGCGCGGTCCCGGCAACGACCAGCACGATCCATGCCGGCCAATCGACCGGATGATAGTAGCCCAGGCCGGGCAGCCAGGAAACCGACAATAGGGCAATGCCAATCCAGGCGAGCATCGGGGCCTTTCTCTCTCAGTTCGACTTTCCCGCAGGGGACGCAGGCTGCTTTGCCGGCGGCGGGGCAGCCTTCTGCTTGGGCGTCGCCCCCGGGGTCTCTTCGGCCGGCTCGGGAGCTCCATAACCCGGCTCGGGTTTAGGCTTGGGCGGGAACCAGACTTCGCCTTCGCCGACGCCGTTGCGGAGGAGCGAAATCAGCCATCGCCAGAAATACGCGTTTTCCCGCAGTCCCTCGAACGGCGAGCCGTCGCGGTGCTCCAGGTTTTTGTTGAAGGCGAATTGGGTGTCGCCGATGACCACGACCAGCCCCTTCCCAACGCGCCGCAAGAGGATGACCGGCAAGTTGTTGGGGGAAGCGGGGTATTCGGAGATGACCATGGCCAGCCGATCCCGGGCGTCGATCGGCCAGGCGGAATGAAAACGGACCAACGCGGTATAGTCGGTGCCGCGGAAAAAGGCCGACCTGAAGTAACCCAGGGACAGCGGCTCGCCCTGCTTGAGATCGAGGTCCTCCGGGTCGCCGCCAATGTCGAAGCGGAGGTCGGACATGAGCGACCGGATCGGCCCGGCCCTCTCATAGCCGATCGTACAGATGAGAACCCCGCCCTCCTTGATCCACTTCACGATCGTCTTCCGCTCGTCGCTAGAGTAGTCTTGCCGCCTCGCGCGAGAAAGATCCTTCCGCGCGTCGCCCGAGTCCTCCTTCGGACCCACGCCGGAGTACTCCTTGCACGGGGCGATGGAAATCAGCAGCCGGGCGTTGTTGAGCCGCTCCGGGCTGATCTCCGTCAAGAACAGCGGCACGAAGTCGTTGCGCATGAGCGTCTGCACCAGGCCCTGGATTCCCTCGGGCTTCCATGGGTCGTGATTGAAGGCGGCCAGGTGGCAGTCGTCGATGTAGGCCAGGTTATTGGGCGTCTTCAGGTTGCCGTCGGGGAGGAGCGTCCAGGCGGAGTGGGTCGCTGCGGTGCAAGCCGCCAGGGACGCGGCCACGCCCACGGCGGCCAGGGCCCATCGCGCCGGCGTGGCCCGCACGAGAAGGACCACCAACAGCGCGACGCCCAGCAACAGGCCCGCCACCTGGCGCCAGGCGTCCTGCGGCGTGGAGGCCGGGTCGGCGAGGTACGCGAACAATCGCGAGAGATAATGGTGGGCGCTGGCGAGGTTGGGGTTGATGAAGCTCGTGGTGTCGCCGAAGACGACCACCCTCCCCTCGCCGTAGGGCTGCTCGGCGGCCAGGGTGCAGTCGCCGAGCTTCTCCCCCTCGTCGTAGGCGCGGTTTCCGAGGAGAGCCCTTTCGGGCGGGGCATCGATCTCGCCCCAGTCGTTGAAACCGAAGCGTCCGATCAGGAGCGGGTAGGCCGGCCAGCGCGGATCGACCGACGCTCCGGTCACGACGCCGAACTGATTGCCGCGTTCTTTGACGCCCGCCGAGCTGGGGTGCGAAATGGCGTCGTACGAGTGCAGCCAGCCGGGCAGGACAAGCTCCGCCGAATCGAAGGGCACGCGGATGGAGGTCGGCTTGAGCAATTGGTTGATGTAGTTGTTGAGATAGCGGAAAGGCGGCAGCGCGCCCTCGGTGCCCTTCTTGTCCAGCTCGCCTTTTTCGTCCACCGGCTCCATCGTGTGGTCGGCCAGGACCAGGAGCGTTCCCCCGTTCTCCACGAACCGCCAGACCGCCTCCGGGAAACCCTTGCTCCAGGGGCCGCTCTTCACGTCCCGCAAGATGACGACCAAGACCTTGGCGTCCTCCAAGTCGGCCTCGGACACATCGGGGCTCACCACGGTGGTGGCCCCGTACATCTCCAGGTAGGTCGGCAACATCCCGTACATCCCGACCGAAAGCCACCCGTAGGAGCCCTCGGCGTACGTCGGCCGAAGGAAATTCATCACGCCCTGCTTCAGGAAGACGATCTTCTTGCCCGACAGATCGGGGCGGTGCGGGGCGAGTGCGACGACCACGGGGAAGAGCACGGCCAAGACCCCCGTGGCCCCGGCCAGCGCGTACCGCCGCCACCACGGGGCGCCGCGAGCCTCTTCGGTCTCCTCGGCAGGGACGCGGGAAGCGATCAGGTACCGGAGGACCGCCCAGCCGATCGTCAGATGGATCAGCATCGCCAGGAACGGCAGGTTCCAGGGGACCACCTTCCGCAGGGTCTGGCCGACGTAGGGCAGGTTCTCTGCCGCGGTGCGGATCGCCGGCTCGCACCAGGCGGGCCATTGGGCCGCCCAAGCGTCGACCGTCTTGTCGAAGTCCTTCGGAAGCGGATACGGGTTCCAGGCCTCCGGGGCCGGCGGGGCCTCGAAAAGTCGCCGCAGCAGCGACGGCTCCTGATCGGCCTTCAACCGATCCTGTGCCGTAGTCGGCTCGAACAGCCACTTCGACAACGGGGCGGCGAACGTCAACAGGTTCAGGTAGATCAGATGCCCGATCAGCACGGCTCCGATGCCCAGCAGAACCCGTTGGGGCCCCGCGGCAGTCCACCACCGCCGGCCCGCAAAGAGGATTGGGCCGCGGATCACCAGGTAGAGCATAACGACGAGGAAGTCCAGGCCGCCCAGCGTGGCCCCGACCCAAAGGGGATGGCCGGTGATCGAGCCGGCTGCTGACCCCAGGGCGCCCCCCACGCCATCACAGAAGAGCCAGAACCACCCGATCGAGGTGTACGCGACTCGGTAAAGCCCAAGGATGGTCACAGCCTCTGCGGCCAGGAGAATGGTTTTCCTGCGGTCCTCGGAGTGACCTTGAGCGGTCGCCACCAAGACCAAGGCCACCGCAAGCACATGGACAGGGGGGAGATCCGTGGCGATCATGACGATCGCCGCCAAGACCGCGGCCACGAGGGGAAGGACCGGGACAGGGGGCAGCCACCTTCTGTGCGAAGGATCCGCAGGGCCGCTGCGGCAAAGGGCGCCTGTCCCCCTTCTCGGCCAGCCGGCCAAGACCACGCCACCGATGGCCAGCCAGGTCAAACCGCGCCGCAGGGCGTAGCCCAACAGTCCGGTCGAGCCGGCGGCAAACCAAGCTCCGGCCAATCCTGCCAGGGCCGCAAGCCTGGCACCAGCCAAAGAGGGACGAGGTGGCTCAGCCAAGGGAGTTTCCTCTGCCCTTCCTACGTCCGCCGATCCACGCACGTCCATTTCGCCCTGCCAGGTCCCTGAGAGTAAAAAAAGAGGGTGGTCATCCGACCACCCTCACGTTACTCCTAATGCGGAAGTGCTGTCAAGGTCATCCCCGTTTGGGGGCCCGGGTCGTATAGGTCGGCACGTTGGTCGCGCCGACCAGTTCCACGGCCCGATACGTCGGAGCCTTGGTCATTTTTGACCCGGCCAGCCCGCACGCCGGACAAGTCGTTGGCAGCGACGGGCACAAGGTATTGGGCAGGTTGTTGTCGCACTGCGTCTCCACGACCGGGCAGATCGTATTGCCCATGATCGGCTGGCAGACCGTGGGGATGACATCGCACTGCGTAGTGCCGCCGGGGCAGACGGTAAGCTGCACCGGGCATTCCGTTGGGGGCGGCCCACCCGGCTGGCACTGCGTGGCCTTCACCGGGCACTCCGTGGCCACCGCCGGGCACTGCGTGCTCGTTTCGGGGCACTGCGTGGCGGTCGCCGGGCACTCCGTAGCGACCGCCGGGCACACGGTCGGCGCCGGATGGCACTGGGTATCCGTCGACGGACACGACGTATTGGCCGGCGGGCATTGCGTGTCCACTGTGGGACACTGCGTGTTGGCCGGCGGGCACAGAGTCTGTTGTCCCGGGCACTTGGTGTTGGACGGGGGGCAGGTCGTGTCGGTCGGCGGGCATGACGTCTCGGACGCCGGGCAACTCGTATTGCCGGTCGGACACTGCGTGGCGACCACCGGGCATTGAGTGCCAACCGGCGGGCATTTGGTGCTGCTGGCCGGGCACTGCGTGTCGACCGCCGGGCACTGCGTGTCGACCACCGGGCACTGCGTGCTGGTCGGCGGGCACTTGGTGCTGCTGGCCGGGCACTGGGTGTCCGTCACCGGGCACTGCGTCGTGACCGCCGGGCACTGCGTGCCGGTCGCAGGGCACTTGGTGCTGCTGGTCGGGCACTGCGTGTCCACCACTGGGCAATTGGTCGTCCCCGACGGACATTTCGTCGACGAGGTCGGGCACTGCGTGTCCACCACGGGGCACTGCGTCCCGGTCGCCGGGCACTGCGTCTGCGAGGTGGGGCAGACCGTTGCCTGCTGCGGGCACTGGGTGCTCGTGGCCGGGCAGACCGTGGCTGACGGCGGGCATTTCGTCTCCGACGCCGGGCACTGCGTGTCCACCGCCGGGCACTGCGTGCCGGTCGCAGGGCACTTAGTGCTGCTGGTCGGGCACTGCGTGTCCACCACCGGGCAACTGGTCGTCCCCGGCGGACATTTCGTCGACGAGGTCGGGCACTGCGTGTCCACCGCCGGGCAACTGGTCGTCCCTGGCGGACATTTCGTCGACGAGGTCGGGCACTGCGTAGCCACCACGGGGCACTGCGTGCTCGCCGCCGGGCACAGCGTGCTGACCGTCGGGCACTGCGTGCTCGCCGCCGGGCACTGCGTGGAGGATGCCGGGCACTGCGTGCTCCCCGCCGGGCACTGCGTGGAGGATGCCGGACATTGCGTGCTCACCACGGGGCACTTCGTCGGCACCTGCGGCGAGACCGTCTCCACCGGGCCGGGCGGGCAGCGGTTGGGGATCGTCGGGCACTGTGTGTAATGGATCGGGCAACGCGTGCTCTCAGCCGGGCACCGAGTGTGCAGCGTGGGGCATTGCGTCTGGACCGAAGGGCAGCGAGTCTGCTGCGCCGGGCAATGCGTGTAGCCCGTCGGGCACTGCGTGGCCACGGTCGGGCACCGGGTCGAGCACGGCGGACACTGCGTGGACACCGCCGGGCAGTTGGTTTGCCCCGCCGGGCATCGAGTATACAGCGTGGGGCATTGCGTCTCGACCGAAGGGCAGCGGGTCTGCTGCGCCGGGCAGTGCGTATGTCCCGTCGGGCACTGCGTGGCCACGGTCGGGCAGCGGGTCGAGGCCGGCGGACACCGCGTGGACTGTGCGGGGCAGTTGGTTTCCCCAGCCGGGCACCGAGTGTGCCGCGGGGGGCATTGCGTCTCGACCGAAGGGCAGCGGGTCTGCTGCGCCGGGCAACGCGTGTATCCCGTCGGACACTTCGTCGCGGCCGGCGGGCAACGCGTCGAATACGCGGGGCAGTTGGTCGTGTTGGCCGGGCAGCGAGTCTCGACGGTGGGGCAGCGAGTAAACACCGGCGGGCACCGCGTGGTCGCTGCCTCGCACCGCGTGACCGTCGGCGGGCAACGGGTGTAGGCGACCGGACAGACCGTGGGTTGCACGTTCGTGACCGTGGCCAGGGCTACCTGTTCGACCCTCGCTTCCGTGCTGGTCGACGCGTCTTGGCCGGCGTCCAGCCGCGGAGCACACCAAGCCCCCCACATCAGGACCAACACGGCCGGAACGTAACGCAACCGAATCTTGCTCACCGCATGCCTCCCTTTTTGTCCGTCCATCGCCCTTGCCGGCGATTGAACGAGTCGTTCAAATTCGCACTCGGGTACAATGTTTCCCCCCGACCCGCCAGCCCATCCTTTTTCTTATAGTTCACAGTTACGGACGGAGCAACCCCCAAAACAAAAAACCGCCCATCGGAGGGGAATCGCCGCCGCGTGCTAAGAAGTGAGCCGCCGACGCAAAAAGACCGCCAGGGGTTCTCCGCCGCGCCCTCGCCTGCAGTCCGGTGCCCTTGTTCCGTAGTGGTCGAGGCGCTGGGTCGAGGCGCTGAGCCGCTTTAACCTTGGACGCCCGATGCCCCGCATTAGTTCCGGAAAAAGCCGCGAATTCCTCAAATCGCGGTCCGGCAGTATCGGGCTTCAGAAGCCCAGAACGTCCTGAAGGGTGTACAGACCGGCAGTCTTGCCAATGAGGAACCTAGCCGCCGACAGCGCGCCGAGTGCGTAGCAGTCACGGTTGGTGGCCTTTACCGTCAATTCGATCGTCTCGCCCAGCGTGCCGAAGACGATCGTATGCTCGCCGGGGTTGTCGCCGATCCGGATCGCATGGTAGCCGATCTCCCCGCGCGGTCGGGTTCCAGTGCGTCCTTCCCTCCCATGGCGGTAGATGGTCTGCCCCATCGAGGCGGATATTATCTCCCCAAACTTGAGTGCCGTGCCGCTGGGCGCATCCTCTTTGAACCGGTGATGGCGCTCGAGGATTTCCACGTCGGTATCCTTGTCGGCCAGCGCGGAGGCCGCGATCTCGGCAAGCTTCATCGTCAGGTTGACGGCCAAGCTCATATTGGGGGCCCAGACCAGTGCGATCCGCTCCCCGGCCGCCCGCAACTGGGCCCGCTGAGCTTCGCTCAGGCCGGTCGTGGCCACGACCAGCGGCAGCCCCTTTTCCAGACACGTCTGAAGAATCGCCTCCACCGCGCCCGGGACGGAGAAGTCGATCACCACGTCCGCCGGGACCTCCAGCCGGGGCGACAATTTCACGCCGATCGGCCCGATCCCTGCCAGCAATCCGGCATCCTCGCCCACGCGCGGATGCTGGGGAGACTCCAGGGCGGCGACGACGGAAAACGCCGGGTCGGCTTGCGCCAGAGCGACCAGCCGCTGGCCCATCCGCCCCCCTGCCCCATGAATGGCAAGCCGAACCTGCTTCATCAAATCCTCACCTTCGCCTAACTGTAAAGCTGGATCGCCCGGATGATCTCGTCCAGGTCGTTGGAGACGGTCACCGCGCGGTTGGCAAAGGCGGCACGGCGCACGCCGCGGCTCCCCAACACCTTGTTGAAAAGCTCCTGATCGGTGGTGTGATAGGCGACGGTCGCGTCGGGGTCCTTGAGCTGGTGGCCGGTCAGCACGCAGACCACGCGCTGATCGCGGCCGATGACCCCTTCGGAGACCAGGAGTTTGGCGCCGGCGACGCTGGCGGCGCTGGCCGGCTCGCAGCCCAGCCCGCCGGCGCCCACTTGGGCCTTGGCGTCGAGGATTTCCTGGTCGGGGACCTCGCGGACCACGCCGTCGCAGACCTCCAGCGCGCGGAGGCACTTCATCAAATTGACCGGGCGGTTGATCTCGATCGCGCTGGCGATGGTCTTGGCGCGGCGTTTCTGATCGTCCATTTCCTGGTAGTATCCTCGCACCGTCGCCTCCGCCGGTGAGCCGCCGTTCCAGCGCAAGCCGCGCTTCTCGTAGAGTTCGTAAAGGGTGTTTGCCCCAGCGGCATTGATGACGGCCAGACGGGGCACGCGGTCGATCAGGCCCAGACGCCGCAGCTCATCAAAGGCCTTGCCGAACGCGCTGGAATTCCCCAGGTTGCCGCCCGGGACGACGATCCACTCGGGCACTTCCCAGCGGAGCCCTTCCAGGACGCGGAACATGATCGTCTTCTGCCCTTCCAGGCGGAAGGGATTGACGCTGTTGACCAGGTAGATGCCCAACTGGCGGGTGACCTCCTGGACTCGGGCCATGGCGTCGTCGAAGTCGCCGGCAATTTGCACGGTCAGGGCCCCGAAATCGAGGGCCTGCGAGAGCTTGCCGTAGGCGATCTTCCCCGACCCCACGAAAATCAAGGCCTTCATCAGCCGGGTGACCGAGCAATAGAGGGCCAGCGACGCGCTGGTGTTGCCGGTCGAAGCGCAAGCCGCCCGCGTGGCGCCGACGCATCGGGCATGGGTGAAGGCGGCTGACATACCATTGTCTTTGAAACTCCCGGAAGGGTTCATTCCCTCGTATTGGAGGTGAAGTCGGCCCGGCTGGACCCCCACGTACCGGGCGACCCCCTCCGACGGGATAAGCAGTGTTTGGCCCTCGCCCACGGTGACGCACCGCTCGATAGGCGCAAACGGGAGGAGCCGATGAAACCGCCATACACCACTAAAACAATAAGGATCGTCTCGGCGTGCCCAAAGCTCCTCGAACGCACGCAGCGATCGCGGCGTCTGGAGGCGGTCCCAGTCGTACACAACATCCAGCAGGTTCCCGCACTTCGGGCAAGCGACCCTTATTTCGTCGATCGCGCACGTCGCAGCGCAGGCCGGCGAAACACACCGCTGGTAAGCAAGGTCGGCAGATGGACGAATCGGACAGTCCCCCCTTGCAGGGCCGGCCCGGCCCGGGTTCGGCCGCGCCAGACGTTATCCAAGGACCGGTCACGTACGTGCCCCCAGCTAATCTAAGGTAGCCCGCCAATGCTAGCAAGCGGCCAAGCAGGGCCAATGCGCCTTCCGGCGGGAATAAGATCGGACCGCCGCCGCGCGCTGGTCGGAGCCATTTCTCTTTTGTGGGAAAGACTTTCCGGCACCGGTTCGCGCGGCCGTTTGACAATCGCGTGCGGGCCCTTTAGAATAGGAATTTTGTGGAGGGAGCACTGGCAGTTAACTGGGTGCAAGCTCTCGTGGAGGCGATGCGATGACTTCCATGACTAAAGCGGAGTTCAAGGCCTGCAAAGAGCGGCTGCTCGTCTTAAGGGCCCGGCTTCGAGGCGACGTGATCCAGATGGCCGACTCGGCGCTTAAGAAGAACCGCATGGAAGGGAACGGGGATTTGTCGAGTATGCCGATCCATATGGCCGATCTCGGCAGCGACAATTTCGAACAGGAGTTCACCCTCAGCCTGATGCAGAGCGAAGAAGGCACTCTGGAGCGGATCGAAGCATCGTTGGAACGCATCGAAGATGGCACCTACGGGGTCTGCGAAGAGTGTGGCGTCCGGATCCCCAGGAAACGCCTCGAGGCAATCCCTTATGCCGCGATGTGCGTGCGATGCGCTTCGCAGACTGAGGGAAGATAGGTTTCACGCGGCCGCGCATGTGGCTGACTGCCTCCCAGGAGGGCCCCGGCCGGGCATCATGTCTTCTCATCGCTCTTTGAGCGGCACCTCGCGCCCCGGGGGGTTGCCATGAAGGCCGTTCCCCTCAGTCGCTATCTGATCTTCTTGGCCATCGCGGGCGTCGGACTCGTTGCGGACCTGGCAACGAAAAAGTACGTCTTCGACTGGCTCGGGCCGCACGGCGCCCGGACGTATTGGCTCTGGAAGGACGTCTTCGGCTTTCAGAGCAACCTCAATCCGGGCGCGCTATTCGGGATCGGCGCCGAATGGCCCCCCATGCGATACGTCACGAGCACGTTGTCGATCATCGCCGCGATAGCGATCGTCGTCTGGCTCTTTGCCGCCCGGGCCGCCCGGGACCCCGTTTTGACCATTGCGCTGGCCTGCGTCCTGGCGGGCATTCTAGGGAACCTGTATGACCGCCTCGGGCTCCCCGGACTGTCCGAGGGCGGCCACCCGATCTACAAGGTGCGGGACTGGGTCCTGATGGTGATCTTCGGCTACCACTGGCCCAACTACAACATCGCCGATAGCCTCCTCGTGTGCGGGGCCGGGCTGGTGATCTGGCGTGCGTTCATGGCCGATTCCCTTGAGAAGCCGGCGGAGACTCTTGAGCCGTCCGCAGAACAAGAAGCCCGAGACCAGTGAGCACGCGCACGGGATGCCTGGCGATCCTCGTCCTATGCGGGCTGCTCCCCCCGCCCGCTCCGGCAAGCGCCGCGCCGCGAGAGGACTCCGCCGGACCTGAGCTTCCCGCAGTCGTCCCGGTGGACGGGGAGCCGTTTCGCGCGGGGCTGGCCGCGATCGACCCACAGTGGCAGTTCACCTTCCAGGGGCACGAAGGACGCCGCGTGGTCCCTGCGGCGGGGATTGTCTCTTGGGGCCAGTGGCCCGAGGTGGGGCAGAAACCGCTTGTGGTCTTGGCGGACGGCGGTCTGTTGGTCGCCGACGTCTCTGCCATCGCCAAAGGAAACCTCATGTGCCGCTCCGCCCTGTTCGGCGAAATCGCGCTGCCGCTGGACCGCGTCGCCGGGGCGATCTTCAGCCCGCCGGCCGATCGGCTCGGCCGCGACCTCTTCATCGACCGCATCGCCTCGGCAAGCGGCCAGTCCGACCGCGTCCTGCTGACCAACGAGGACGAGCTGAAAGGCAGCATCCAGGCCCTCCAAGACCGCAAAATCCAGTTGCGGGCGGCCGTCGGCAGCCGGGCGATCGACGTGCACCGCGTTGCCGGGGTGATCTTCAACCCGGTGCTGATGCGGCGCGACTTCGACGATCGTAGGACGACTTTGAAAGTCGTCCCACCGGCGGACCAGCGGCTGCGGGCCTGGGCCGGCCTGAGCGACGGCTCGCGCCTCTTGGCCAGCCGCCTGGTCTTGGACGACAAATCGCTGGCGCTCACCACGGTCGGCGGCTTCACCTGGAAGACGTCGCCCAAGGAGCTGGCGGCCCTGCAGCCGCTGGGCGGACAGGTGGCCTACCTTTCCGATTGGAAGGCGGCCGCGTACAAGCACACGCCGTATTTGACGCTCAGTTGGCCGTACCACATGGACCGCAGCGTCTCGGGCGCCTGGCTTCGCTCTGCCGGGCGGCTTTATCTGAAGGGACTCGGGGTACACAGCACCGCCCGGCTCACGTACGCCCTGACCGAGCCGTACCGCCGCTTCCAGGCGCAAGCGGCCATCGACGACGAGACCGGCGGGCGCGGCAGCGTGGTCTTCCGCGTGCTGGTCGATGAGCAGGTGCGCTATACCAGCCCGATCGTCCGCGGCGGCTCTCCGCCGCTGCCAATCTCTGTGGACGTTGCCGGCGCGAAGAAGCTCGAGCTCGTCGTGGAATTTGCCGACCGGGCCGACGAGTTGGACCACGCCGACTGGCTCGACGCGCGGCTCGTGCGGTAGCCTCGTGTGGCACAGCCGCCCTCGGCTGTGCCGATCCGCAGAAAAGGGCCTGTCTTTGTGACACGACGCAGTGCGGAGCGCGTGGTACAGCCGGGGGCGGCTGTGCCACATCTTCCGCTACTGTGGTTCGGATCGACTCCGCCCCGCCCCGTGCACCCGCCGCGCTTGGCGGCAGGCGGTCTCCCAGGCTTCGGTTTGCGTGCGGCCCCACGCCACGATCTTGTGTCCGAGGCGCGCGGCGTCGACCTGCCAAGAGAGCGAACCGTCCCGATTGCGAATCGAGGCTTCCTTGCACTCCCAGCCGAGCGCGCGCATAAGATGTCGGCATCCTTTTGCGAACGTAACCACGGCCCGAATCCCTCCTGGATTCATCCAAAACAAGTCAGGTTGCTTTTCCAGTGTATTCGCATTAAACACTGGCGCATTGAAAACGGGTTGCCGAAACCAAGGGGAGCGTATGCCCCCGATAGGCGTCCCAGAGCGCGGCGCACACCCTAAGCCTTTGGACGCCGGGCAGTTGCCGATCTTCCTGCGGGGCGCGATTCCGATCGGAATCCGGCGTGCCATCGTCGGCCGACCCGCACCGAAGGGTGGCGTGGGGTTGCCTGGACCCCACAAGCCTGATAGCATCGCTTTCGAGGAACCGGGTCTTTCCCCTCGTTCCCACGCGGAGCGTGGGAACGAGGGGAAAGACCGTTTAGCCCGCAGATGGCCAGAACGCCGATGTGCGCGGTCATTCTGACGCTTTGCGTTTGTTCAGCTCACGTGCCCCCGGCGGCCGCCGAGGCCGCGCCGCCGGAGCGGTACGTGATCGAATACCCGGCGGCCGGGCAGTTCTGCCCGCCGGTCGAGACATATTTCGCGGAGGTCGTGCGTACGTTCGAAGTGGTGCGCGGACATCGGTTCACGCACAAGCCCAACGGCGGTTATGGCCTGCCCGTCGTGCAGCAAGTGGAAGGACGCAACCTGCTGCACCTCGGTGCCGACGTGGGCTGGCACCGCGTGGGGGCCCCGGTGTATGCGGCGGCGGCGGGCGTGGTGCGTATCTCCGAAGGGCCGGACGAATTGGCCGCTCAGCTCAAGCCCGCCGCCGGCGACCGCCCTGGCGACAACCGGCCTGCCCTTCCCCGAGGGGCAAGGCTCTGGGGCAACGCGGTCATGATCGAGCACCACCTGCCCAGCGGCGAGTACTTCAATTCGATCTACGGCCACCTGGGCGCCAATCGCCTGGTCAAGCCGGGCGACGTGGTGCAGGCCGGGCAGCAGATCGGCACGATCGGGGCCGATCGCCGCGAGATCGATGGCGGCTACACGCCGCACCTCCACTTCGCCGTGCGCCAAGGCCGGCTCGCCGACCCCGGGTGTACCCTCTACGAAGTCCGCGAGAAGCCAGAGGACTCGCCTCTGCCGGCGAAACTCAAGACGCTCGGCGAGCGGGAGATCGAGTTGGAGTACCCTGCCGCTGTGGCCGAGCGCATGCAGAAGGCCGCCCGGCGCACGATCCGCCTTGGCGGCCGCGCGTACCCGGTGACGGTCCGGGAGGGGCGATTCTTCTCCCTGGCGCAGATGCTTTGGGACGTGAAGAGCCGTCCCGGCTTTGTGATCGCCGGCCACGGCCTGAGCACCGAAGGCTGGCCCGACCCCACGGCGTTCCTGCGCCAGCACGGCGCCGACGTGAATCCCGCGCCGTTTCACCGTCAGAGGAGTCTTCGATGAATTCGGGATGCCGCCAGAACTCGCCGGCGAACAACTCACACGACGGGCGTCGGAAGACGTCTCCTCCAAAGGATTCTCTCGCGGACAATGAGACTGGCGACCTGCTGCAAGATAGTCCCGAGGGCTTGGACCTAGGACTGCGGGTGAACCTCTTTCAGGCCGTTGCGATCCTGGCGTGCTCGGGGGTGGGGGCCTGTCTCGGGTATCAACTGACCGACGATGCTTCGTGGCTCGCGGCCTTGGCCGGCGGGGTGATCGGCATGGTCCTCGGCGCGTTCGCCAGTGGGTTCGTCCTGATGTTCCGGCCGAGGAGGTGGATCACGCTGGCAGCGGCGACGATCAAGTGCGAGCAACTGCGAAGGAGGCTGATCTTCGCCGCGGTTTTGTGCGCCCTCCTTGTGTTTGGCACGATCTATGTCATCTCCGTTCTCGGGCACGACGATAGCCCTTGGGTATTCGTCACCTGTGTAGTCTGGCTCTGCCTCGCGGTTGGCGTGGGCGCCTACGCCAGGGGCCTTGCCTGGCGACTGAGACAGTTGCGGGATTCGCTTCAGGACGTTCGGCGACATCACCGCAACTAGGCTGCCGACGCTGCCACAAAGTGCCTGGATTTCCATCCGCATGGATGGTGGTTGGACCCCGCCCCACCCTCCGCCGCCGCGTGTGTTGCCCGATGGTTGTGCCATGGGCGGGCGGTGCGGTAAGATAGGTCCTTCCAGCGTTTACCGAGGAATTCGCACATCCACGAAAAACGGGAGGTAGCGCCATGACTACCAGCATCAAGCGACGTGAGTTTCTGCAACTGACCGCGGCGGCGACGGCGTTCGGGCTCGCCGGGCCGAACCTGGTGACCTTGGCCGCCAGTCCCGCCCCGGCGACCACCAAGCTCGTGAGCGCCGGCTGCCGGCGGAGCAAGGTGAAAGTGGCCCGGCTCTACATGGGTTTCTCCGGGGCGCACTGGCCCACGCCGAAATTGAACCTCCAGGAAGAGGTCCGCTCGTACCAGCCCGCGTTTGACGCCCTGAAGGACGAGCTGGCCGACGTGGATTTCTTCGTGGATCAGGTGGTCAGCTCGCCGCAGCAGGTCCGGGCCTTGGCCGAGCAACTCAAGACCGCCGACGGCATCCTCGTGATCCAGGTCACGATCGGCGTCTCGTCGATCCTGGCGGAGATTCTTAAGGCGGCCCGGCCGACGATCGTCTTCGCGATCCCTTATTCGGGCCACGAATGGGCCGGTTACGGGCAGCTCCAGAAGCGGCCGGAGGGGGAGTTGTTCGACGCCATCCTCACCACCGACCGCAAGCAACTGGCCGCCGCGATCCGGCCCTTCCGGGCGATCCATCACCTGCGCGAGGCGAAGGTCCTCGACGTGACCACGCGCCTGCCGGGGCAGTATGCCAAGGAGGTGAAGGCCAAGTTCGGCACCGAGATCAAGCAGGTCGGCCTGCAAGCGGTGGTCGATGCATACAACGCCGTGAGCGACGCCGACGCCCAGGCCGAGACCGATCGCTGGCTCCAAGGGGCCGTCAAGCTGGTCGAGCCCTCCAAAGAGAACGTCTTCAAGGCGTGCAAGCAGGCGTTGGCCTTCGAGCGCATGCTCGCCCAGGAGGACGCCACCGTGCTGACCGTCGATTGCTATGGCAGCATGTGGGACAAGACGATCAAGCTGCCGGCCTACCCGTGCCTGGGATTCTCGCGGCTCAACAGCATCGGCTTGGGCGGGATTTGCGAGTCGGACCTGCGCTCCGCGATGACCCACATCATCTTCCAGGGGCTGGCCGGCAAGCCGGGCTTCATCAGCGACCCGACCATGGACGAGTCCCAGAACGCCATCGTGCTGGCCCACTGCATGGGCACGGTGAACATGCAGGGGCCCGGTAAGCCCCCGTCGCGCTACAAGATCCGCACGGTCATGGAGCGGCAAGAGGGCGTGGTGCCGCAGGTGTTTATGCCGATCGGCCCGCGGGTCACGCAAGCGACCCTGGTCGGCATGGATACGCTGCTCTACTTTACGGGCGAGGTGATCGACGCCCCGGACGTGGACCGCGGCTGCCGCACAAAGATCACGGTGAAGGTGGACGGCAGTGCGGAGAAGCTCTGGAAGAACTGGACCGCGGGCCTGCACCGGAGCACCTGCTACGGCGACATCGCGAAGGACCTGGAGCGATGGTGCCGCTTCATGAAGATCAAGATGGTCAACGAGGCGGTGTGACTTGCTCGTTCCCACGCGGAGCGTGGGGATGATAGGTCAGCAGACTTCCGAAGTCTCTGCGACTTCGGAAGTCTGCGCAGCGGGTTCCGACGCGGAGCGTGGGAACGAGCGGGTGCGGTGTTGCCGAAAAGCGGCGCGAGGGATCGGCATTGCGATAGATCGGCAACGTCCGGCGAGCCGTCGTTCCCGGGTTCTCGGCCCTATCTCGTTTTCCGCCAATAGGTTGCGGAAACGCTCACGAACTGGCACGCGTCGTGCTTGTGGGCTCTTCCGGATTCGGCGACGGCAAAGCTCGCAGCGGGGACTGTCCCGATTTTCGCCCAGCGAAAACGGGACTGTCCCCCTCCGACCGCCGCAAGGCTTGCAGGGAGCGGGGAAACCAAGGAAGTCCGAGCCGTGAGAACCCGAGGAGTCAAGTTCCTGGACGGAGCGCTCCAAAACAGCCAGGTTGATTGGCTCGTTGTCCGCCGGGCAGAATGCCCCGACGAGCACTCGGAACGCCGCATTATCCTGACCTACTTCCGCGTTCCCCACGAGCCGTGGACCGCGCCGCAGGCGTTTGTGCGCCCGGTGCAGGTCCGCCGCAGCCGAAGCTGGGTGCTCTTCTGCCAGGAATCCGGCGTCGTGCCGTGAGAGAAGCCAGAAGATAGGAGACAGGAGACAGGAGACGCATGGCCGACTGCGTCGCAGCTCACCATCTTTCCAGTGCTCCTTCCCCCTTCCTCTCCCCTCTTCTGTTTCCTCGCTTCTGTCTTCTGTCTCCCTCCCCTTCGCGCCTTGACGCGAATTCATTAGGAGAGGCGCTCCGGGCTAGGCTCGGCCGAGTCTACGACGCGACCGAGTTGGGGCTGTTCCGCCGCGTCCTCGCGGACACTTGAAACGTGGGGGCCTCGATGACGCCGCCCAAGAGCCGTAGCGGATCGTTGAAGAAATAGCGATCATGGGGTGACCGGCGGCAGTAGGTCAGAACCACTGCCATCCGTTCCTCACGTCCCGCCCGGCCGAGCCGCTGCCCGTAGCTGGCTGACTTTGGCGGCACGTTTCGCATCAGGGCCTTGGCGGGCCATTCAGCACCACCCGACCTTGTGGACTCCGTGCATGTGGCTGGGCGCCTCGGTTGCACCCCGACCCGGATCACTCAAATGGCCCGTGGCGGCGACATCCCCCAGAGTTGTGTCGTGTCTGGAACCGGCAACGGGAAGCCCTGGAGGTTCTTTCGCCCTCGCATTGAAGCATGGATTGGGAGTCGGTGACGGTCAGCGGTGGTGAGCAAAGGACACCACCACGGTCCCCCAATGACGCCTGACCGTCCGGGGGGGAGGTTAACGGAATGCCACGCAAGCCAAAGCAGGACAAACAGACGATCAAAGTGGTCGTGAACGGCGTTCCGATCACCGTCACCCTTCATCCCCCCACGGGCAGTCGGAAGTGCTGGTACGCCTCTATTGGAATGGACTGGTGTCGAGCCGCAGCACGGGGCAATCGAAGCTTGAGAATGCCATCGTCGCCGCGGAGAACATGCTGCAAAATGGGGGAAAAATGCTCACGCTCTGCGACACTACGCTGTCCGACGAGGAGTTCGTGGAGATCCAACGAACCCACTTCCGGCGAAAAACCGACGAGCGGGCAAGGCAACGGGCCGCAAAATCCCTGGCAAGTTGCCTGGATGCCATCGCCGCTTTCCGGGAGATCACCGGCCTGTCGCCGATCACCCTTGCCACGCCCGACGATTGTGCGAGCTTCCAGCGGTTGGCCTTGATGTTGCCGACAGGTTGGAGAAAGAGGCCCCTGGAGGACCGGCGCCCGGTGGAGGATTTCTCCATGAGGAACGAGAGGCCAGGAGGCGGTCGGGTGAGGTCGATCCTCTGGACCGTTGTCCCCGCTACAGCCCGAACAACGTCTTGAGGTGGTCCCGGTCGCTTCAAGCCGCCTTCGAGCGCGTCAACATCAACGCCGCGAAGCGGAAATGCGTCCGTGGCGTTGTTGAGGAGGAACGATTGCTGAGATCGAACCCGTGGTCGCAGTTCACATGGATCGAGGGGACCAAGCGGCCCATCCGGCAGTTTGACGGCAACAAACTCGTGTCGTTCTTGGATTACTTGGAGGGCAAGTGGAGCGGCATTCCCGTGGCGGCGGCGGCCAAGGTCTTCCTTTGGTCAAGCTGCCGCAAATTGGAGGTGGTCGGCCTCACTTGGGACGCGCTGCGGCTGGTCGGCAATGAACGCCATTTTGAGGTGGTCGGCAAGTGGGGCATCGAAAAGTGGTTCCGGGTGCCCGAGCCGGTGTATCAGGAATTGTTGAGCTTCCGCACGGAAAGCCCCTTCGTTTTTGGCGCCTACAATGACCAGCTACGTCGTTTCCACGCCCAGAGCCGAAACTGGTTGCAGAATATCCGTCCCGATTTCGACCCGAAAGATTTCGGCCGGTGGTTCTACCAGCGGGTCAAGGATTGGTCGAGGACGAGCCCCAAAGGAAGTGCGTTCGTGCACGTTCTCCGCAAGACCCCCTTGCAGCACGCCCGGAGAGGCGAGGACATCAACCGGCAAGTCGCCAGCGATGCCAGGGTCAGCGAGTCCGTCCTGATGACCAACTACGTGAAGGAAACCGACGAGGAGATGCACCAGCGGAGCAATCGCACTTTTCGGCGGATAGTTGCCAGTCTCTCCCCCGAAGTGGCACTTCGGTACGGTCACGTGGAGGATGCCCATTCGGCAATGGAGAACCGCCTCCGGGCAGCCATCGAAGCGAAGGACTGGTCGCTCGCCGCCGAGATCGCGGCGCGGCTGGCCGAAGAAGAACGGCTGGAGAACGAATGAACGTCGCCAGGACTGGCAAGAACGAAGGGAAGAAGGTTGCCGATGACGTGGTTTGCTCGTGTGAGAATCCCCCTGGACCTCTCTATGCCCGCTTGGCAAGGACTTTCTTCGCGGCAACCAGCCCACGGTTTCGAGCCTCTTCGGCTACCTTCTCCCAGCGGATCGCTCGAAAGCGGCGCATCAACTGGCGCTCCCGGCCGCAGTTCACCCAGCAGACAAACTGAATCCGGCCTCTGATCTGACCCTCGGTGAAGTACGGTCCCTCGAAGTCGCCCCCCGCGGCAAGGTTGGCGGCATCTGCAAGGTGACGTTCAAGCTCATCCACGTATTCCCGTCGCACGTCCAAGCGGCCCCTCTTGACTCTGATCTTGGTGATAAGGGCCCGGGGTAACCGTTCATACCCTGGAAAGCAATAAAGGCGCGGGTTGGTGGGCGAGATGAGCTTCGACGGCGGTAGTGAGGAAAGAGAAGACGTTGCGGCTCTGCTGGCGGCAGGTTTCGATCACC
>Ga0315280_10003986_pt1 | contig 22177 bp, 27 predicted proteins | sample YL17G06_40_MG_FD_203697 | JGI IMG/M metagenome (GOLD analysis project Ga0315280, IMG submission 203697) | Sediment microbial communities from Yellowstone Lake, YNP, Wyoming, USA - YL17G06_40 | ecosystem: Environmental > Aquatic > Freshwater > Lake > Sediment | place: USA: Wyoming | collected...
TTATCTGTTTCATTCCGCCCTTTTCATCATAGTGTACTGCCATCGTGTCAGAGAAGATAACCATATCTTCCTGCCGGGCAACCACATTCCCCTTGAAGACTGCCATGCCTTGTGTGTTATCAGCCTCTAGTGAGTCGGCTGTTATATGTACCGGTTTGTCGGAAGGCTGGAAGCTCCCCAGAGCCCCGCCCGCTTTTTTGCCGGATGGTTTTTCCTTTGCTTCGCCCTTTCCCTTGTCCTGCGGGATGGAGGCTACGACCGTCTCTTCCGGTTTCTCCTCGGGGGAAGCCTGAGACTGAGGTTCTGTCAGTATCTCCTCCTTTGGAATTTCTCCTGCAGGCTGAGATGGGGGTGGTTCTTCCAGATTTTCTTCTTTGATTCCTCCCTCTCCTTCAGCCTCGGTAGGTGCCTGGGCAGGGGGAATATCCTCTGCCAGATCCTGTACTTCCCTGCTTACCTTCTTGACCAGCTCGACAGCAAGCCCCTCAATATCACTCCCTTCGATAAAATTTTTGGAAAGAGCAACGTCTTCAAAATTATTGTAGAGGTAGTAGTCGAGAGAAAAGCTGCGGTTAAACTGGGTAAGGGATCCAAAAAGGATGAAGTTGGCTCCGGTCTTGTCTGCCACCTGCCGCAGGCTCTCTTCGGTGTACGAGCTTACCTGGAGTTCGAGCAGGACCTTGCTGAGCGTCCGCCGATCGGTGAGGAGAATCGACTTGTTTTTTTCAAACTGGGAAGAGATCTTTCTGATGACCTCGTCTCTTAGCACATCCGGATTCCCCGGGCTGTTGATCTCGAAGGGCAGCACGGCAATCCTGGCTACCGCTTTAGCCCAGACCGGAAGGGGAGCAAAAATTAGGATGAGGAATGTGAGGAGTAGACAACCTGCCGTAAGAGTGCTTTTTGGTTGTCTTTGCGAGGAGTCCGCCGAGGCGGACGACGAAGCAATCCCAAGATAAGATTGATTGCTGACATTGCTTCGTCCGCCGTGGCGGACTCGTAATGACGTTGATAACAGGTTTTCAACAGACTGTAGATGCCTGAACCTCATTTTTTCTTCCCCTGTGCCCTGATGTCATTCAGGAGCGTCAGTTTTTTCTTGTCAACATCCACAACCATCCCCTTACCCTCCACGCCGAACTGTTTACCCTGAAACCGCACCTGGTCAGCCGTGGTAATCTTCTTATTCTTAGCATCATATTGCAAGGAGTTGGTATGAAATTCTCCCAGGTATCCTTTCCCAACTACGTTACCGGTGACTCTCATATTCTGGGTATCGGTAGAGAGTTCTCCCTCATCACCGCTTAACGTGTAGCTTTTCCCGTCTTTCGCATAGAAGGTTACCACCACATCTTTAAAGACTGCCAGGTTCTTCTCCTTGAAGAAGAGGGCAGATTTTGCATTGAGCTCCCACTCCTTCACAGCTTCCTCATTGGTATGGGAGTAGTGGGGATTCTTAATCTCCATACTGGCCTGTCTGTTCGTGGGCTCGGGAAATTTCGGGGCTGGTCGATTCCGGGTGCTCCACGTGTTCTTAAGGGATGCCCAGATCACCCAGCCCAGGAGAATTATAATGAGTATCGAGAGCGTTATCTTGATCTTTTTCATACTTCCTGTTCAACGGGGATTCTCCGCAAGGAAATAGCGCTTCGTTATCTCATCCCACTTCCCCTGTGCCTTGAGGATAAGCTCACAAATCTCCCGCACCGCCCGTTCTCCCCCCCGGTGAGGGCTGATATAATCAACCCGCTGTTTTACCTCATCGACCCCGTCTGCCACCGTGGCAGAAAAACCTACCCGTTCGAGGAGAGGGAGGTCGATCAGGTCGTCTCCGACAAAGGCAATGGCATCTTCGCTCAAACCCTTTTCCTGAAGGATCAGGTGGAGGATCTCTCCTTTGTCCCAGACCTTCTGGTACACGGAGGTAATCCCCAGGTCATGGGCCCGGTGTTCTACCACCTTTGACTCCCGCCCCGTAACGAGCGCAACCTCTATTCCAGCCCGCATGAGGAGTTTCAGGCCGTGACCGTCTCTGACGTCAAAGCATTTGATCTCTTCGCCGCGGTCTGTGTAAATGATCTTGCCGTCTGTCAGGACACCATCCACATCCAGGAGGAGGAGCCGTATCTTTTTGAGCTTGTCGTTCATGGCGTCAGTTATACGATCCCTGCCTTGAGCAGGTCGTGCATATGGAGGATCCCGAGAGGCTTGCGGCTACCCCGTTCTTCAAGGATGAAGAGGGACGTAATGGAGAACTCCTCCATCATCTGGACTGCCTTGGCCGCAAGCTCGTCCTTCGAAATAACCCTGGGGTTGCGGGTCATGATCTCCTGGGCTTTTTTGTTGAGGAGATCATCGTATTTTTCCAGCGCCCTCCGTAAATCCCCGTCAGTAATGATCCCGATGAGTTCTTCCTTTTCATTGACAACACCGGTTACCCCCAGGCGCTTGGAGGTCATCACCAGCAGAGCCTCTTTCATCAGGGTATTGTGCTGTACGAGGGGTACCTCTTTTCCCCGGTGCATCAGGTCGTCCACCTTCAGGATGAGTTTTTTCCCCAGGCTGCCGCCAGGATGGAGAAGGGCAAAATCCTCAGGTTCAAATCCCCTCTTCTCCAGGAGGGCGAGAGCCAGGGCATCTCCCATGGCCATGGCGGCTGTGCTACTGGCTGTGGGGACCAGACCCAGCGGGCATGCCTCTTCTTTTACCCCGATATCGATGACCACATCACCGCTCTGGGCAAGGAACGAGTTGAGATTCCCGGTCATGACGATGAGTTTTATGCCGATCCGCTTGATCAGGGGAAGGAGCTGGGCAATTTCATTGGTTTCTCCGCTGTTCGAGACAGCAACGACCACATCTCTCTTGCCTATCATTCCCAGGTCTCCGTGGATCCCTTCAGCCGGGTGGAGAAAGAAGGAAGGGGTACCGGTGGAGGCGAGGGTTGAGGCGATCTTCTGGGATATGATACCTGATTTACCGATGCCGGTAATGATAACCTTGCCCTGGCATTCGCTCAGGATCTCCACCGCCCTGACAAAGTTCTCATTCACCTTGTTGATGAGATCGAAAACTGCATCGGCTTCGATCTTGAGGACCTGCTTTGCCCGTTCAATGACCATGGTAACCTGTCATCCCTCCTTCACGATACGGTCTATCTCCTTGAGCGTGCTCAGGAGGGAAGGGAGTTCTTTGAGGGTAAGGCTGTTTGGGCCATCGCAGAGAGCCTGATCAGGCTTTTCATGTACCTCGAGGAAAAGTGCATCAACACCAACCGCCACTGCTGCCCTGGAGAGCGGCGGTATGAACTCTCTCTCCCCTCCCGAGGAATCCGTGTTCCCCCCGGGGAGCTGGACACTGTGGGTGGCATCAAAGACCACAGGATAGCCAAACTGCTTCAGGATGACCAGGGAACGCATATCTGCCACCAGATTGTTATACCCAAAGGTGAATCCCCTCTCGGTGATCAGGATCTTTTGATTGCCCGTTGAGGTGATCTTGTCAATAATATTCTTTACCTCCAGCGGAGCGATGAACTGCCCTTTCTTCACATTAACCGGCTTCCCCGTCCTTGCAACCTCCATGACAAAATCGGTTTGACGGCAGAGGAAGGCAGGGACCTGGATCACATCCAGCACCGAGGCCGCCTCTTGGATTTCCTCAAACCGGTGGACGTCTGAGAGGACGGGGAGGTTAAGCCGTTTTCTTACCTCCCGTAAGATTTCCAGCCCTCGTTCTAACCCCGGACCGCGAAACGATTTGAGGGAACTCCGGTTAGCCTTATCGTACGAGGATTTGAAGATCAGGGGAACCGAGACAGCAGAAGTAATCTCCTGGAGGCTCTCTGCAATCCGGAGGGTCTCTTCTCTCCCCTCAATGACACAGGGGCCGGCAATCAAAACGAAAGGATTCTTCCCTCCTATGGCAACTTCCTGAATCTTTATCTCTCGATTCACGCTATCCTGCTGAAATTCTATCCTATTCTGAGAGACACATCAAGGTGAAAATCCCTTTTTGCCCTTCTTTTTTGGCGCCCCATGCTTTTTCTTCTGCTCAAGAGCTGCCTTGATGAAGTCACGAAATAGAGGGTGGGGTTCCATCGGTTTAGATTTAAACTCAGGGTGACACTGGCATCCGAGGAACCAGGGATGGGGACGGATTTCCACAATCTCTACCAGCCTGCCATCCGGTGAGGTCCCGCTAATCTTGAGCCCGGCCTTGGATAACCGGTCACGGAAAAGGTTATTGAATTCATACCGGTGCCGATGTCTCTCCGAGACGAGCTTTTTTCCGTAGGCCCGGAGGGCGAACGAACCCTCTTCTAATTTGCAGGGGTAGGCGCCCAGTCTCATAGTGCCGCCCTTGTGAGAGTCCTCATCCCTTTTCTCCACGGTGTTGTTCTCGTAATTTATCCACTCCTTCATGTGGTAGATTACCGGATACGGTGTATCTTTATTGAACTCGGTGCTGTGGGCCCCCTTGAGGTGGCACACATGACGGGCAAATTCCACCACTGCCAGCTGCATGCCAAGGCAGAGCCCGAAGAAGGGTATCTTCTGCTCCCGGGCATACCTGATTGCCTCGATCTTGCCCTCGATGCCTCTCTCTCCAAAGCCGCCGGGCACGAGGATTCCATCTGCATCCCTGAGTATCTGATCTGCACCCTTTTTTTCTACCTCTTCTGCATCGCTGTACAGGAGGTTCGCCGTGGCGTTATTCGCTATGCCTCCGTGAGCAAGTGCCTCATTGAGGCTCTTGTAGGAATCCTTGAGGTGGACATACTTGCCGACAATTGCAATGTTCGTGGATAATTTGGGGTGCTTTATCTTTTCGTTCAACTCCGTCCAGGCTTCGAGCCTCGGCTTCCTCGTCCAGATATTCAGCGTCTCCACAATTTTTTCATCCAGCCCTTCCTGGTGAAAAACGATCGGTACTTCATAAACACTCTCCACGTCCTTGGCCGTGATCACCGCATTCTGATCTATGTTGCAGAAGAGGGCAATCTTGGCTTTGATGTCAGGAGGGAGAAAGCGGTCAGTGCGGCAGAGGAGGATGTCAGGCTGGATTCCAATCTCGCGGAGCTCTTTGACACTGTGCTGGGTTGGTTTGGTCTTGAGCTGTTCAGCCGTGTCGATAAAAGGGACAAGGGTTAAGTGAATGTAGAGGCAGTTTTCTTTCCCGATGTCGCTCTGGAACTGTCGGATTGCCTCGAGAAAGGGCAGGGATTCAATGTCTCCGACGGTACCTCCGATCTCAATGATTGCCACATCATTGTCATCAGCCACCGCCCGTATTCTGCTCTTGATCTCATCGGTGATGTGGGGAATGACCTGGACGGTACCGCCCAAGTAGTCACCCCTCCTCTCCTTGAAGATGACCGAGTTGTAGACGCTGCCGGTGGTGACGTTGTTCTTTTTCCCGATCTTGGCAGTGGTAAACCGCTCGTAGTGACCGAGATCGAGATCCGTCTCCGCTCCGTCGTCCGTCACGAACACCTCTCCGTGCTGGAAAGGATTCATGGTTCCTGGGTCGACATTGATGTAGGGATCAAGTTTCTGGAAGGTAACCTTAAGACCTCGACATTCCAGGAGCGCTCCGATGGAGGCTGAAGCAAGGCCTTTGCCCAGAGAAGAAACTACGCCGCCTGTTACAAAGATAAATTTTGTCTTCATCTCTCCTTCTTTAATATCTCTTCCACTTTCTTCAGATCTTCCTCTGTGTCTACGTGCTGTGAGTCATATTCGGTAACCATCACCTTGATCCGGTACCCGTATTCCAGAGCCCGGAGCTGCTCTAACTCTTCCCTTTTCTCTAACGGAGTCGGCTGAAGGGAACTGAACGTAAGGAGAAAGGGCCTTCGATAACCATAAATCCCTATGTGTTTGAAAAAGCACGTATCCTGAATGTGATTATTTTTGATCGAGGTAAAATCATGCCATTCCTCTCTGAGATAGGGGAGCGGGGACCGTGAAAAATAGAGGGCAAACCCGTCCTGGTCAGTAACCACCTTTACTACGTGGGGGCTGACCAGTTCTTCCCTGTCTCTGATCTTGGTCATGAGTGTTGCCATATCTGCTTTCGGATCATCCCGCAAGCCTTCTACGAGCTGATCAATCTGTTCCGGCCGAATCAGAGGTTCATCTCCCTGAACATTTACTATAATGTCACAGTCTACATTCCTGGCAGCTTCGGCCAGTCTATCGGTCCCTGATCGGTGCGTGGGTGAAGTCATGACAGCCTGACCACCAAACCCTTTTACCACGGTAAAGATTCTCTCATCATCGGTTGCCACCATAACGGTATCAATGGTTGTCGCTTTCTGCGCCGATTCGTACGTCCACTGAATCATGCGTTTTCCCTGAAGTAGGGCGAGCGGTTTCCCCTGGAATCTGGTGGAGGCATACCGCGCCGGAATGATAACAATGGCTTTCAATCTTTTCTCGCCGATGATTCAGTTCTCTTCTCTTATATATATTGTATTGAATTTCAAGTCAAGGAAGGGAACCAATCAATTCTTTCCCAAGCAGGTAGGCATCTTTGAGTGCGGTGGGGTGGTTGAGGATATCCCCTTTTTTATCTACCTCCCGGTAGAGGAGGGTCTTGAAGAGTTCACAGTCGAGAACATCAAAAAGGTACTTGATGGTGAGGAGGGGGCCGTCGAAGATCTTCTGCCCCTTTGAGCCTCCCACAGCAATGAATACCCCTTTTCTTTTTTTTCCACCGGCAATTGGCTTTTTCAGAAGATACTTTCCTGCCCAGAAACACTGGCAGCGGTCTATGAAAGCCTTGGTGTAAGCGCTCACTGCATAGAAAAAGATCGGCGAGGCAAGGGCGAGGCAGTCCATCTCGATGAGCTTGGGATAGACCTTTTCCATGTCGTCTTTGATTGCACACCTGCCATCGTTCTCGCAGGCGTATAGTTCCAGACAGGGTGAGAATTTCATCTCACGTAAAAAGATCTCGTCCACCTGGGCACCGGCCTCTTTCATCCCCTTGACCGTTTCATTCAGGAGGAGATCAGTATTCCCGCCTTTTCGTGGACTCCCATAGATGGCGAGGGCCTTGATAATCACGGTTTCTTTTTCTTCGAGGCCTTATCCAGGTCAATTATCCTGAGATCATCCAGGTACGGTTTTGTCTCATACCGTATCACCTTCCTGATCTTCTTGATCATACTGGACAGTCTCTGGGTTTCCCTGACGATCAGGGAGAGCTGTTTTAATTGCGGATCCTTTTCACTGGCTTTCCTCATGAGTATCTCGGCAGCGCCCAGGATGGTGGTTAAAGGCTGGTTCAGCTCGTGGGCAGTTGCCCCGGCCATCTCCATCAGGGCTGAGAGCTTTTCCCGTTCGATCCGCTCTTCTTCCAGCTTTTTCCTTTCCGTGATGTCTCTTACCACTGCTATGGAGAAGGTCCCCGTTTCCTCTCTCAGCATGGAAAAAGAGTATTCAAGGGGGATCTCGCTCCCGTCTTTACGCAGACCTTCCAGTTCAACGGCCTTATCCATAACAGGTGAACTGCCGGTTTCTAAGAGCAGATCGTACCATTTCCTTTCCTTTTTCCAGAGCCTTCGAGGTATGACTATCGATACCTCCTTGCCAATAATCTCTTCCCTCTTATAGCCGTAGAGTTCTTCAGCCTTGCGGTTAAACAGGATTATCTTCCTTTCTCCGTCAACCATGACAATCCCGTCATTTGCCATCTCAACCAGATTGCGGAACCTCTCTTCAGATTCCTTAAGATCTCTCTCCATCTTTATTCTCTGGGAGATGTCCCTGATAACCGCTATAGACCCGACAAGTCCTTTGGCTGGATCCTTTAAAAGGGTAATGTGGATATCCACGGTAATCCACCTTCCATCCTTGGCTTGATAACTCTGGTGGAATCTCGATACCCTCCCCTTCTCCACCAACTCCTTCAACATGTCCTCCCGGCTTAACATGGCATCCGTGTCCTCACCAATAGGCCGGAGCATAGAGGTATGTTTCCCAATCATCTCTTCCGAGGAGTAACCCAGCATTTCACTGAGTGTCTTATTGACATGAACAATGATCCCCTTCATATCGGCAACCAAGACTCCATCAGCCAGATTCTCTAATACACTCTGAAGGAAATCCCTGCTCATTATGATCTCCTCGTACTCTTTTTTTTCTCCTCTCTCAGCCATTTTAATTTACCTCTGATGGATTATTGATGTTTGGTTCTTCTTCGAATTTGTTGCTACGCAGGGTTCAAGGATTCGATGGTCCTGGCAAATGCAGATTGTAGATTGCGGATTTTGGAATGATAACTCTTTATTCCACATTCGCCATTCTGCACTCCGTATTCGCTTGCCCCCTTGAATCCTTCATATCAAAAACAACATAGTGGAAGAAGATCATAATGTTTTTGACCTCTCATAAATAAAGACTTACGTGGATTTGGCTGATGCCTTTCCTTTTTCCTCTTCAGGCTGCTTTTTCTTTTTCTTAACTGCTGCCTTTTCCTTCTCTTCTTTATGCTTCTGGATGACGAGGAATTTTTGCCGTTCTCTCTTTCTTCTCGCCTCTTTGCTCCTCTTCCTCCTCCGTGCCAGCTCGCGGTCACGTTCCCGTCTTGGCATAGTATCTCCTTTCACTGCAGAGCGTAAAAATCACTTTCCCTTTGTCCGGACTCATTATATCCTACTGGAGGATTATTATCAGGAGGTTTATCATAATCGACTGTGATTTTCAATACATTCCCCGGTTAAACTTTTTAACGGTTCTGGTGTCTATAGAGGTGAGTGCGGATGGTAGCGGAATCCGATTTTGAACTCCTTGAACGATTTGAGCAAGGGGATAAAGAGTCCTTTACCGAATTGATCAACCGGCATCAGAAATCAGTGTATTCACTGGCCTATCGCCTGGTTGGAGATGAACGGGAGGCTGGAGATATAACCCAGAAGGTTTTTGTGAACGCCTTCAGCGGGGTATCGCGGTTCAGGAGAAAAAGTGAGTTTAAGACCTGGCTCTTTCGCATCACCATCAATCTCTGCAAGAATTATTTCCGGAGTAATCCTGAGAAGCGGGAAGTTCCGATCGAGGGCCTTCCTCTCGCTCAAACAGAGACCCCGCTCACCCGTCTCCTGGAAGAGGAACGGAACGAGAGATTGAAAGCCATGGTTGACCGTCTGCCAGAGAAGCAGAAGGTCACCCTGATTTTACGAATCTATCAGGAATTGAGTTACAAGGAGATCGCGAGGATCGTGAATTGTGCTGAGGGAACCGCGAAAGCGAATATCTTTCATGCCTTGAATGCGTTGAGATCAATGTGGAAAGAGGAGGATTAAGAGGTGAAGTGCACGAAGGCGAAATCTCTCATCCTTGACCTGGTCACAGGAAGTATCAGTGAAGAAGAGAAGGGAAATCTGGAACTGCACCTGAAGGATTGTCCTCACTGTGAGAAAGAACGGGCGGTCCTGACTGAGGTGATCAGTTCCCTTCAATCCTTCCCCCTTCCTGACCCGGGTGAGGATTTCTGGAGGACACTGCCGCTCAGGGTGGAACGGGAAATTGCACGTGAATATCAGAAGAGAGGTATGGTGCGCTGGATCAGGAAAAACATGGGAGGAGACTGGTTGCTGCACCCGGGAACGGTGGCGTATGCCTTCGTCTCCATGGTGCTTGTCATGATTGTGACGGTACTCCTCTTCTACCCCCGTTACGCTCTCCGGGAAGGGAGCGTGGTAACCAGGGGAGGACAGGAACCGGTAGTATCGTTAATGCTTCCAGGTGAAGAATCCATGGGAGAGAACATGGATGGAGGTCCGGCAGTCGTAGAAGGTCTGACCCTTGATCAGCTCGACCTTGTCTATTCCTCTCTTATCTCCTCAGTAGAGCAGAAAAAAGGGGATGAAGAACTGGTTGAAGAACGCATGGGAAGGATCTCCTTTACGGACATTGGTTCTGAGCTGAATGACCTCAATGATGATGAATTAAAGATCCTCTCCCGCAGGCTTTATTCGATGTATCCAGAGATTCACAAGAAAGGAGTGTTATAATGGCTCGGTACTTCGTACAATCTTTCATCATCATTACTCTAATCCTTGGCATATGGCCATTATCCCAGGCCTCCCAGCCACTTCCCCCGGTAGAACGGCAGCCCTCCTTCCAGCAGGAGAGGAGAAATCTTCCTTCAGCCGAGGAACGGGAACGGGTAAGGAAGAGGATTAATCTGATCAGGATGTGGAGGTTAACCGAGGAACTGAACCTCGACGAAGAAACGGGCTCGAAACTCTTTCCTCTCCTCCGTCAGTATGAGGAGAAACGGCGTGACTTAGCTAAAAAGAGAGAGGAACTTATCTTTGCGCTCAAGGCACAGTTAAAAACAGGGCAGCCTCATGAGAATGGCATCAAGGGAATACTCAAGAAGTGGGAGGAAATACGGGCAGAAGAGCAAGATTTGAATCAAAAAGAAAAGGAAGACCTTAAAGGAATCCTCTCCATAGAACAGCAGGCAAAGTACCTCCTCTTTCAGCAGGAGTTCACAAAGGAAATGAGGAGGATGATCGCCGATGTCAGGGAGAAGAGGCCGGTTTCCTCTCCTTCCCGGATGAATGTGCCTGCCAAGCCGTGAGAAATGCGGATTGCGGAGTGGAATCAGTGAATAGTCGTTAGTGAATAGTATTTAGTTTGTTTTTTTACTATTCACTATTCACTCCAACCCCGAGTCCCTGATTCCTATTTCGTGTATACTCCTCCCCAAACCACTTTTTCTCTACCACAGATGGTACTCAGAAATCGACACTTTTAGAAATTTTATGAAACTTTTTTAAGTTATCTTTGTCTAAATTTTAGAATATTACTATGGACGATATACCCGAAGATATAATCATTAAGGCATCTAAGGGTGATATAGATGCTTTTGAGTTCATCTACAAAGCTTATTCTAAGCCTGTTTTGAATGTTGCATTTCGTATTGTAGATAACATGGTCGACGCCGAGGAGATCACTCAGCAGGTATTTTTAACGATATATCAAAAATTAAACAAGTTTCAATTTCAGTCTTCCATTAAGACCTGGATATATCGGATAGCTATTAATTGTGCCATTAACTATGTCAGGAGAATATCGCGAGAAAGGGATAGAATGGTCGAATACAGTGAGGGATTGTATTCTCAGAGCACGGTTGGTGAAATTGAAGAGCACATGAATCGCGAGGAACGAGAGGAAACGGTTAATTCCTTATTAAAAGTCCTGACTCCTGACCAAAGGGCATGTATTGTATTGAGAAATATAGAGGGCTTAAGTTACCAGGAAATAGCAGAAACACTGAAAATCAATATCAATACTATCCGTTCAAGACTTAAAAGGGCAAGAGAACAGTTACTCGCCCTAAGAAAGAAGGTGATGAATGATGAATTGTAAAAAAATTCGAGAGTTAATTTTGACAGATTACCTGGATGAAGAGGTGGATGAGGAACAAAAGAAAGTAATAGTGCACCATTTGGCCGATTGTGTTGATTGTCAGACCTTTATGATGACAGCCAAAAAAACAGTTAATGAACCGTTTGGCAATGTTGAAAGTATCAATCCGGACGAATTTCTTTGGCATAAGATAAAGAGAATGATTGAAGCCGAAAAACAGAGGCAGAACAAACCCACCATAGGGATTCTGTCGATGATTAGAGACAGGAGCAGGATATTAATCCCTGCTGTCGTCATGGCCGTTGTTGTGATTGTGGTCATCTGGACTGATATAATCACCTTCAAACAGTCTTCATTTTATAAAAAGGAAACAACAGATTTATCCCAGGAAACTTTTTTAGGTTTGAATTCTGACATGGAGGATGAGAGCGTGGAACATGCTCTCATGAAAAATGTTAATTTTCAGACAGCCATAGAAGAGTACTTCTTGTAGTGGGAACTTTTGGACCTCTCATGCTGTCTAACATATTGAAAGGAGGAGATAGCCATGAACACAAGATTAAACAACAGAATTATCTTATTAACAATCGCCGTGACCTTTATCACTATCTCAGCTGCCTATGCACAGCCGCCAGAGAGAAGAGGATGGGAAGAGAAAAGAGCCAAGAGAGAAGCGTTTAGAAAAGAATTGTCTGAAAAACTTAATCTGAGCCCGGAACAGCAAAAACTCCTGGATGCCAACAGATCAGAGCACAGACAGAAAATGCAGGAGATATTTAAGAATATCCGTGAGAAGAGATCGGAATTGCGTGAAGAGCTTGAAAAACCTACGTTAGACCTGGAAAAGATTAAAGTGAAGCATTCGGAACTAAAAACTCTATTTTCATCTATGCTGGATTTGCGTCTCGAGGGAATTATTAAGTCCAGCAAGATCTTAACCCCTGAACAGCGCAAGATTATGGCTGAGTTCCTCAAGGAAAAGAGGAAAAATTTTCCACCTTTTGGTGACAGGGAGAGAATGGATGTTCCGCCCCCGCCTTTTGATGATATGGAGGGAATGGATGTCCTGCCCCAGCCTTTTGGTACTATGACTAGAATGGATGTCCCACCCCCACCTTTTAATGATATGAGGGGAATGGATGTTATGGAGTTTTCTCATTAATGATTGTTGGAATTTACTGAGAGAATATTGCAATAAGTCCCTGCGAGGGTAGCTCAAGAATATACCCCACCTCACTATAGCTACCCTCCCTCTCCTTGCAAAGGTGCACCCGAAGCGCTACCTTGACTCTGCTCTTAGTCCGGAATAGAATTTGAGCAAAAAGGGGACGAGCAAAAAGGGGACAACCGTCCCATTAATCACATACTGACAAAACTGGATGGTATGCCGATGGATTGTGCTATCAATCTTGATCACATACAAACGGTATCAAGAGGGAAAATAGGTTCGCTTATTACGACACTTTCCTCAGAAAAACTCGGAGAGATACGCAGAGCAGTACTCTTCGCACTCGATCTGTAAATAAACTCATTTTTTATAATTTCAAGAATATTCTTATTTTGCATAAATAACTTTGTTCGGTTTCTTATACAGAACAATAGGGTGCCGTGTCAGGTCTTATTTCAAAAGGGGCACCGGGTGTCAGGTTTTTGCTGAGAAACAACTATGGATCAAGCGGGCTCTTTACACCTAAAATATTGTGCACTATACTACAGTAACCCGAGTAATGAGAAGATGGATGAGGGGACAAAAAGTACCATACATTCCTAGACTTAGCCACCAGCCCGATCTCCAAGAGGGACGCGGCAGAAGAGGCGGATCATGAGTAAGAAAAAACGAATTCTCGTCAGTTCTGGAATCGTGCTGCTTGTTCTTATAGGCGTTGGCGTGTGGGCATTTTTTCACTGGCTGGGTTTCATGTTGCAAGAGCCAATGCCAGTATACACGAGGTACGATTGGAAGATGAAAGTGATTGGAGGAAACGGCACACCGGGATTCGCCGACGGCACTTCATCACGATTTGATAAGCCTATCCGGTTAGCTCCATTTGGCGCAGACGCTATACTGGTAGCAGACTTCAACAATCATGCAATCCGTGTGGTACACCTGAGTGGCCAAACAGAGACACTCGCGGGCGGACCGGATAAGCGGGGATATCTTGATGGGCCGGTAGACCAGGCTCGTTTTAACTCTCCCCACGGAGTAGCGGTTCGCGACGACGGTGTGATCGCTGTCGCCGAAGTAAAAAACAATACCATACGGTTGATCACCCCCATCAAAACAGACGATGCGGGGCAACAGTTACGATATGTCGTTTCTACGTTGGCTGGTATTCCCGGAGAATCCGGTTTCAGAGATGGGCCTGCCGAAAACGCGCTCTTTAGATACCCGCATGCAGTTGTATGGGGACGCAACCGGGAGTTGTACGTAGCTGATATCGGAAACGCTCGTATTCGACAGATCAGGGCGGGCCGAGTGACCACCGTGGCCGGGACCGGCAAATTCGGACGTGAGGATGGACCGCTCGACAGGGGCAGGCTGCAATACCCGATGGATTTGTCCATTGATTCGGATGGGCATCTGTGGATCGCCGACGCCGGAACAAGCATTATCCGGCGTTACAACCCGGGTAAGGGGCTTTCCACACCCTGGCCAGATATCAAGCTTGACATGCCGCATGGACTATCCGTGGCACCGGACAGTGGTGTGGTCATTGCCGAGATGTTTGCAAACCGGATAGTCCTGCTGAAACCGGATAACGGCATCATCCAATTATGCGGGACTGGCGAGTCCGGTCCCGGTGAAAACCAACTCAACAAGCCCGCAGCGGTTCTTATCCACGCCGGATACGTGTGGATTGCCGATCTGAGCAATCATCGCATCCTCATTGCAGAATGGCAATCATCATGACCGCACCCATGTTTTGAGTGTCCCTTTAATCCTTGACAATTAACCTTTTCCAACTTAGATTTTCCTCTGGTAATATAAGAAAAAATAAGTCGGATGGTGAAAATGAAGGTCTTTATTAGTTGGTCGGGTGAACAGAGCCACCATGTCGCGAAGGCACTCCGTGACTGGTTGCCTTCAGTCCTTCAGCACGTTGACCCTTGGGTCTCTTCGGAAGACATCGACAAGGGATCACGGTGGATCACGGAGATCGGGAATGAACTCGAGGCAGCGCGCTTCGGAATCATCTGTCTTGTCCCTGAAAATCTCCGGGAGCCTTGGATCAACTTCGAAGCTGGTGCGATGGCGCGTTCGATTGATGCGGCTCGCGTTTCGCCCTTCCTAGTTGGCCTCGATCGCTCGGCGGTTCAAGGTCCACTGGCGCAATTCCAGTCCACGGTCTTCGACCGAGAAGACGTGCGCAAGCTGGTTCACAGCATCAATCGTACCTCCGATTCCCCAATCGCCGCCGACAGGCTCGATCGGACCTTTGACCTCTGCTGGCCGGGCTTGGCTCAGGAGCTAGAGCAGCTTGCACGTAGCGAGGCGGAAGCTGCTGCCGCTGCGGAGCCACCTGAAACAGCTACGAAACTCAAGGACAAGCAACTCGAGATTTTGGTGCTTCTCGCCAAGAATCCCGGGGCCTATCCGCCGGTTGAATTCATCGCCAACTCGATTAAAGAGAACATCACGCGCACTGAGTACCACCTTGACAGACTGATGGACAGGGGACTCGTGGGTCGCTTCCGGAGCACAGTGAACCCCGATACCTACTACCTCACCGATGCAGGCCGTGCTTACGTTGTGGAACACGATCTGGTATAGCCCACCATCAACACGCCGCGAAAAGGAAAATAATGGGTGCTGGACCTATTCCCCCTATGGGAGACAATTCCATTTGAATATATTTAGGCGACTCTTTAAAGGCTCAATACGGAAAGTTCTTGAGCAGATGAATTCTGATGCAAATGTTATACAGATGGCGGTTGCCACGAAACTCTTTTCGTACTTTGAGACAGAATATGGGCAAGAGCGCGGGGCTACGGTTGCCGCCGCCGTGGCAAACAAGCTATTTGCCAAAGTATCTACTATGCATACTAAAGAGGACTTGCAATTGGCAGAGCACCTTGCGACTGACATCATAAAAACAGATCATGAAATCCGATATGCAGCACTGATGTCGTGTAGAGCTAGATTATTGTTTGAAACAGATAGGAATGCAGAAGAGCAATGGCTTGTATGGGATACTATTCAGTGGATGGCTAGTATATGGAACTTACCACCAGATGAAGCAGATCCGACTATAATAAGACATCTTGCCAGCACGCTTCATAAGAAGTACATGCAAAAATAAAGGAACAGTGCAGGAAAGAAGGGAAACCGCCCCGTTAATCGTTATGGTGCAGAACGGAAAATGACTATACCAATGCAAGAAACACGAGCAGATCGAAATCTTCTCCTCACATTCTTCCTAACCTTCTCGCGGTTTGAGTATGCGCTCAAGGCCTGTGGTTTTTTCAAGAGACCTAATTCACAAACGGATAATCCATTACGAGCCCTTGAGGCCCAACCAGATTGGGATAGGTTTGCTATCTCGTTACGGAGTGCTTTTCAACCAAATAGAACCGAACCACTTAAGCGAGCATGCGAATTTATCTCGGATTCTCCCCCTTGGAAGCAGGTCATCGTCAATGGTGCGGTCGCTTGGGAGACTCCAGTACGACCTGTCCAAGAATCAGAAATTGAATTTCTCCTGAGGATGGTCAGATGCGTTAGAAACAACTTATTTCATGGGGGCAAGCACAATATCGAAGTTCACGAGAACACCGAAAGGACCACAATGCTTCTTAGAAGTGCACTTGTCATATTGGAAGAATGCTTGGCTTTGGCACCTCAAATAAAGCATGCATTTAACGAGGCCACCATATGACGACGAGCTCAATTCTGGCTGCCATCTACGCTTCGCTTCGTTGGCGGCCGGTTAGCTCTTCGCTCCCCACCTTCATAATGTAATATCCCCCGGCCTTAAGAACTTAGCCCCTCCCCACATTCTTCCTCCCTTTATTCCCCTACATTTTCTCCCAGCGTTATGGTATAAGGTGCTCAAATAAAGAAAGGTGTGTAATGAGTCCGCTGATCCTTACCATTCTTATCATTGTCATCATCGGCATTAACCTTATCTTCCTCATCTTCTCCTTCAAACTCTTTTCCAGTTTTAATACTCGGGTCGATGCCCTCACCCAGTTATTCCAGGGCAGCCTGACTCAGCAGTTTCTTCAGCTTACCCAGAACATGAGCGAGAACCTTGCTTCATCCCGCAAGGAACTGAGCGAAGCCCTCTCGCTACTCTCCGTCTCTCTCCAGGACCGCGTTGAGCGGTTGCAGTCCTCAAACGAGGCACGCCTCGAGGACATCCGGAAGAACGTGGAAACAAAACTGGTGGAGAACATGGACAGGAATGTCTCGGTGGTGAAAGAGATGACCGAGCAACTGACGAACCTGCGTGGCACAGCCCAGAGGATTGTTGAAATCAGCCAGGACATTAATCAGTTGAGCTCTATCTTACAGTCGCCGAAACTGCGGGGCAATATCGGAGAGTTTGAACTGGAGAACATGCTGAAGCAGATTCTCCCCTCAGAACACTTCCAGATGCAGGCCCAGCTCGGGGAGGTGAGGGTTGACGCAGCAGTCTATCTCAAAGAGGGGATCCTCTGCATTGACAGCAAATTTCCCCTGGAAAACTTCCGCAGGATGAACGAGCCGAATCTGCGCGAAGAAGAGAAAAAGAAGTATGCAAGGGATTTTGCCCAGGATGTGAAAAAGCATATTGACGCTATTGCGAGCAAGTACATCATCCCGGATACCACGCTGGACTTTGCCTTCATGTTTATCCCGGCAGAAAGTGTCTATTACGAGATCCTCCTGAACCCGGAGCTCCACAGGTATGCCTTGGAGAAGAAGGTTATTCCTGTCTCTCCCAACTCTCTCTATGCCTTTCTCCAGACCATAGCCATCGGGCTGAGGGGAATGAAGATCGAGCAGGAGGCGCGGAGGATTGAGCAGCTCCTCTTGAGCCTCAAGAAGGATTTTGATACCTTCAAGGATCGATTCCGTCTCATTGGCAGGCACCTCGATAACGCCAAGTCTCAGTTTATCACTGCTGATGCCGACGTGCAGCGCCTTGATAACAGGCTGAGCAGTTTGAGCCTGCAGGGCACCACTCCCGATGCCCTTCCACCAGAAGACAAAAACAGTGAATAGTCGTTAGTGAATAGTGTATTGAGAATTCAGAATATCCGCCTGTGGCGGATCAGAATTCAGTAGGTTAAATATTCTGGATTCTGACTCCTGGTTCCTGGATTCTTATGGATTACTCTCAGCTCAACTTCGGAAATTCTTTTTTCTTTCTCCCTAAGATAGAGGCGATGGAGATGACGAGGAGAAGGATGACAACGATAGCGATAGAACCAATGTACGGAGGATGGAAAGAGACTAAGATAAACGAGTGGAACAGCCTCTTCAGGATTCCGCCTACAGGGACTTCCTCTGAAGCGATCAGGGAGACCTCCCGTATGTTCTTTCCGTCAAGAGCGAGGGTCAGAGTTCCCAGTTTCTGAGCCTTTATTACTGGCGCGAAAACGCTCTCCGGTATCTGTTTGGTGACAGAAAGCACCTTTTCCTTCCCTCTGGGCAGGGTGATGTATCCATCTTCAGCGGGCGCTACCATAACAGCCCCTTTTCCCCCTTTCCACACCTTTATTTCCCCTGCCTTCTCATCTTTGCTGCAGAACCGTGTGGTGGAGAAATTCTTGAAGCCATAGGTGAGGAGGGCCTGTGCATCTTCCTCGCGCTCCCTCACCTTTTTTGCCCCCATGACGACGGCGATAAAACGGTCGTTGTTCCTCTGGGCTGTGGTAACGAGGTGGAAACCGGCTTCCTCAGTCCAGCCGGTTTTAATCCCGTCCACCGTGTTATCCTTGAAGAGCAGCCCGTTGCGGTTCTGCTGGGTAATATTTCCATAGGTGAACTCCTTCAGGGAGTGGTATTTCAATGCCTCGGGATGGTCTTTGATATAGTGGTAGCTGAGGATGGCCATGTCCCGGGCAGAACTGTACTGTCCATCTGCAGGAAGACCATGAGGGTTCATGAACTGGGAATTGGTCATGCCCAGTGCCCTGGCCTTATCGTTCATGTTCTTCACAAACACTGCGACGGATCCTGAGACTGCTTCAGCCACCGCTGTGCAGGCATCGTTGCCTGACACAACAGTAATTCCTTTGAGCAGGTCATCAAATTTTACCTTCTGACCCACTTCGATAAACATCTGGGAGCCACCCATTTTCCACGCATTCTGACTGATCGTTACCTCATCGGTCAATTTCACCTGGCCTGTTTTGAGGGCATCAAAGGCAAGGTAGAGGGTGAGGATCTTGCTGAGGCTCGCTGGGATCAACCGCTCATCCGGAGCCTTTTCGTAGAGGAATACCCCGGAGTGGGCGTTCATGAGTACCGCTGACCTGGCATTGACATCAAAGGGGAGAGACGATGGTGTCTGTGCCCATGCTCCTCGATAGAGAAATACGAGCAGTCCAACTGTCAGTATGATACACCATTGATACCTTCTCTTTACCATGTCCTTCCTTTCTGTTTTAGTGCGTGATTTCCTGAATGAGATCTACCAGCCCTTTTCTGATCATCATTACTGCAATAGCTGCGAGCAGCAGGCTTGCTACCTTGGCGACCCCTTTTGTCCCGCCTTCTCCGAGAGTACGGATGAACAACTCTGCCTGAGCAAATACCATCCAGACAATGCCGAGATTTATGATAAACGAGGTGATCGTAGGGAGGTAATGATACGTATCTCCCAAGATGAGGAGGCTGGTAAGCACAGCTGGCCCCACGACCAGAGGCATGCCGATAGGTACTACTCCCATGGTAGGGCTCGGGTAGCGTGTAATCCTGTCTCCGATAATCAGATCCCGTATGGCAAAGACCAGGAGGAGAATGCCCCCTGCGATCTTGAAATCTGAAACCGTGATGCCGAGCAGGGCAAAGATGAACTTACCAACTACCAGGAAGCCTATCCCCACTGCCAGAGCAGTGATGACCGATTGCCGGATCACCCCTCTTCTCTGATTTTTGTCCATCCCTTCCGTTAAAGAGAGAAAAATAGGAAGTACACCGATTACATCTATGGCGACAAAGATGGGGATGAAGGCTAACAGAGTGTCTTTGAGGTAAGAAGTAAAATTCATGTATGTATTTGCCCGTAAAGGTGTGGTAACACCGGCCCTAATATTTTCATGCGTCCATACATTATCTTGAGCGCTTCTGAAATGCAAGATGGATTGTTATAGAAAGATCATTTTTCAGGAGATTAAACGGGTTTTATGGTATAATTAATTTATGAAAAGGAAGCCTTTGATTGAAACAAATCCGTATCTGAGGGACCCGGAGAAGTACGAGAAATCCCTCATTGCCAATGTATTAAGTTCTACGGCCATTGAGATAGGGAAACTTCCTCCTTCTCTCGTGCGTGCCGTGAAAAAACCTATCAAACAGCCTCAGCAGATAACTTTTAGCCATGATGAGGAAGAGTCTGCTGAATCACCCAGGTAAAAATCTTTTCCATCGGTCGATAGTCTGAGTCCAGACCAGCGTGTATAGCCTTGATATACTCTCTCTTTTTTTCACCTTTAATCGCATCAAATTCTAATAAGGGTAGACCGGCTTGTGAAGCCATTAAGGTTGACAGAATACGAACGACCCGTCCATTTCCTTCCCGGAAGGGATGGATAAGAATAAGTTCTACATGAACCTCTGCTAACGCCTGAATTATTCTATCTTTTGAGCTAAAATTGCAGGGTGTATGTTTGCACAACGGCCCATTCTCAAACTTATCCATTAAGATGGGAACCTGACTGGCAGCGGCAAAGGTAAAATCCCTTTTGCTCAGATTAACATTTCTATATTTCCCAGCCCATTGGTAAATGCCTCCCATCCAGACCTTATGTATTTTACAGACATCCAAGGCGGTAAACCAGTGTGACTTGTCGCAAGCCCGAACGAGCGCGTCTACAGCCCTTTTCAGTGCCTCTGCCTCAGCTTGATCCATCGCCGACTTGCTTTTAATTCCCAGCAAATTCTTGAGCACCCGTCCCCGGGAGCCCGGCTCAAATTGAGCTTCGATTAACCCAGAGGTGTCGTAACGACCAGATTTTTTCATTGCATGCCCCTGTTTTTAATTTGCTTCTTTATTCCGTAGTCTTTGTGAAAAAAACAAGTGTGTATGTGGTGTTTCATGATCATAGATTGTGATCTTGAGCTGATAGTGTTCGGGTCACTTGAAATCACATTTTGTGATCTTAAGAGGGATACTTCCTCTCCCAAAACACTTTAGATATCTGTACACTGTCCTTATAATGTTTCCCTGTTTAAAAAGCAATGGGGAAAACCAGGGAAGAAAGAGGCTGGTTTCTCTTAATAAAAAAGGGGCTCTTTTGAGCCCCTTTTTTCACCGTTCAAGAGTTCCTTACTTTACCTTTATGACAAGCTCGCTTGCCTTGTTCCCTTTTGCCAGATGAGTGGTAAAAGTGGCAGTGGCTTTTTTGTCCATCTTTACTTCTTTCAGCACATTGTTTACAAAATCCTGATCCATCTTTGCAAGGGCCTGCATGTACGCCGGGGGAGCACCCAGCATACCGCCCACCTGGACAAAGGGATCCGCCTCAGCCTTGAGGGTTACGGTGCCGCCGGTAGCAGAAGTCACCTGATAGCCGACATACTTTTTCTTCTCGCAGTAAGAGATGATGCTCGCCAGTTCCCTGGCAGTCTTGATCTTGCCGATCTCGAGGTCAAGCCTGGCATCCTTAGCCCACAGAGGAGGGAACGTCCTCCAGAGTTGCAGATAAACATCTGCTGCCTTGTTCTTAACATTCTCGTTGAGCTGCAGCCAGGCAAGGAAGTCAACTGCGAAGAATCCGATGAAGGAACTGGGGCCCTGCTCTTCCAGGGTCCTCTTCTGTTTTTTCAGGATAAAGAGAACAGGCTCCTGCTTCCCGATCTCAAGGTCAAGAAACCGGTCTTCAATTTCCGGCAGGGGCCGGTCGGGATTTGCATCCTGGGTTCTCAGGATAATCTGGCAGGCACAGGCTGACCCGTCTCTGCATCTGCCTGAAGGAAGTTCAACGAGGACTTCTTCTTTCAGCCCTGCCTTCTTTGCTTCCTCGATCAGAGCCCAGAGGTATACGTAGGTCAGATAGACCTCCTGGCGGTAGTATTCATGGCGGCAGTAGGTATTGTCAGCCGGGCCATAGGCCGGGTTAGCACACCACAGAACATGCCCCACGTGCTCAGTCGAGTCGTTCCTCCTGGTCAGATAGAGGGCGGGGACGCCGGTGAAGCAGAACTGCACGATCTTGCCGAAGGTGGGAAGGTCTTTTACCTCCTTCAGATTAAATGCCTTCATTGCATTCCCGAATGAGATCCGGGCTAATGCGGCCCACACGTTGCCGTAATATTTCAGACCGTCTTTTTCCCCCAGGGCGGGCTTGAATGTCCGCCAGATGTAGTAGACATGTCCGAAGAGAGATCTCAAGGATGCCACGGTTAAATCCTTCAGGCTCATTTTGAGCGCCTTACAGTGTTGCTCCATAAACTGAAGCTCGGGTGATTTAGCCTTTTTTGCCATACAACCTTTCTCCTTTCTCATCAAAGTAATTAATGGGTAACGTTTTATATGCCCATACGTTTATTGCAGAATCACACCGGTTTGTCAATACGATGAACTAATAAGGGTTCAAGGGAAATGTCAAATGTCAAAATCCAAATTCCAAACTTGACA